>TARA_R110000765_G_scaffold424064_1_pt1 | contig 28979 bp, 22 predicted proteins | sample TARA_R110000765 | Tara Oceans TARA_R110000765 (sample SAMEA4398168) | marine metagenome | biome: Polar Biome; feature: [MES] marine water layer (ENVO:01000295) within the mesopelagic zone...; material: water (ENVO:00002006), including particulate matter (ENVO:01000060) such... | reverse complement strand
TTAAAATCAATAAACAATGTAATGCTATAAAGTTCAATAAAACGGTCGTTTAAATAAACGTCGTAAAATGTTTGTCAAAGACAAGTGTATAAATTTTGGAATGCTTTCTGTGCCAATCCAATTAAGATATGGATGAAGTTGGTCGTTAAAATGCAGTCTTCAAATATTTAGTCAAAGACAGGATTTTTTTGACCCCATCAGAAACAATGCCATGGGAGTTCTACATAGGCTGTATAATTGTAATTGAAGCCGAATTCTTATAGATAAATTTTACGCCTATAAGCTTGATGTCCCTTAAATGAAAAGTTCTATTTTGAAGCTGTAAAGAAAATTACAGGACGAATTTCAAATAATTCCAGACACTACAAATAAAATAGAAAAAATAACACCGGTTGGTGTAGCTACTGCAGCCGCTGGTAGCCTTCTTGCAGACGCTGCTAAATATGTATTAACCAATGCCCAATAATAAACCTGCTACTAAAGGAGATATTCTAGCCTAAGGTGAAAAAATTGAAAGATATCACAGAGTATTAAATATTTCATTGGGTATAAACGGAGAACTCCCCTACTTTGATATGGTTACCAAACAGATTGTATACTTCAAAAATACTTCCCCATTTAAAAAATTCTAAATATCAGAAATTGCACGTAATAATAGTAAAGTTCATTTTCCAGAACAACTATAATTTGCATACCCTACCCCACCACACTACTCAATTTAAACATTGGCAAGTACATAGAAACCAAAATTACTCCAACAAAAACACCAATAACTATGATGATAATAGGTTCCATTAGGGTAGATAATAATTTTGATTTTTGCTGTACTTCAATAGCATATTGCTGACTTAAACGTTCAAATATATATTCTGTCTGATTGGTTTCTTCAGCTACTTTTACCAAGGAAATCATTTTATTGTCGAAAATTTTATTGCCGGCCATACTTTCATTCAAACTTTGACCAGCCATCACATCTCTCTCCACATTTTTTAATGCTTCATTCAAAGGATGAAAGTTGATCATTTTCTTTACCAACTGTATACTATTCAACATTGGAACTTTTGATGCTGTTAATAATGCGACTGCTTGGGTAAATTGTGCTAAATAAACAGAGGTAACAAAACTTCCGATGTATGGTATTTTTTGAACGAATTTATCATTCCCTTTTTTAAACCATTCCCGTTTAGAAAATACATTTCGTAAGAATAGTAGTAGTCCTATGATAATGAGCACCAACCAACCATAATCCCGGATAAAATTAGAAGCACTAATAATCATTCTAGTAATACCGGGCAACTCCACTCCATTTTGTTTAAATATATCTTCAAACATGGGCACTACCATTCGTAACATAAAAACTACGACCAAAATAGCGGTACAAAGAATAATTATTGGGTAGGTTAAAGCGTTCATTAAACTTCTACGCTGTTCATTTTTTCGTTCATAAAACTTACCCAATTCCTCGACTATCCTCGGCAACGTTCCTGTTTCCTCACCTATTTTGATTGAATAATATTCATATTCAGAAAACTCAGGCTTATCTTTTAGAACTTCAAAAAAGCTTTGCCCTGCCACTAGCGCATTTCCCATTTCAGTAAATAACGCAATTTGTTTTTCTTTTTTTTGGTTTCCTTGTATTAAGGCAATAGCATCCTTTAACTGAATACCGGCCTTTAACAGCACCGCTAATTCCGAATAAAAATCTTCTTTTTTCTTATTCCCGAAGGACTTGCCAAATGCAATCTCTTTTTGTAGCAAATTGTTCAACCAATCTTTATCTGAAGATGATTGCTCTTGCGCAATAGTTTGTTCTAATTTAAATCCACTCATTATTGTTGATTTATATAGGTAGCTGGGGTATTCTCTTTAAAAGCAAAAATTTCTTGATGCCCTGTATCTTTACTTGTTGTAATAGAAATAGCATCTATCTCACCATACAAAACCTGTTGATTGTCAAAATAAAATGCTATGGATTCAATTTCAATTTCCAAATTTTCATTGCTTATACTACTTTCATTTAGTACCACATAAGTTCTTTCTCCCATTTCATTTGAAAAACGCAACTCATTGTTTTTATTATCGAAATGAACGTATGAATACCGACTAAAATCTATCCAAAGAGATTGGCGTAATTGATTTACATCCGTTTTAATGGCATAAATGGTTTCAATGCTCCCCATTTGTCGCTGCACTAAATTTAGCACGGCAAATGCCATTCCAACGACCACAGTGGTAATGACCAATACAACCATCATCTCCTGTAATGAAAATGCCTTTATTTTAGTTTGTCTAATCTTCACGTAACATTGATTTTGTAAAACTCATTTCGGTTTTACTATTTTTCGCCTCCAATAGTACAACCTGGCTTTTCTGCCTTGAATCTTTGGAAATCGATATCTCCCATAGTTCAAAATCTTCTTGATAGGGTATTTGAATAGCATTATGCATAAATTCATATTCTAATTTATTCATTCGCTCTTCAATCTTTTCTGTGTTGTGTTTTATGTTAGTAGTAACGATGTTATTCAAAACCATACTTGAAATCATAAAAATGATGACTATCAACACGGTTGCAACCAGCGTTTCCATTAATGACGAAGCATGTATTTTCTTTAATAAAGCCATTTCATCACTTTTTTATTCCTTTCCCTAGATGCTAACAAAATACCGGTATAGGCATTGGATAAATTTTCACTATTTATAGTTCCGTTGTTTATATGGTTTTGATAAACGCTTCCATTTTCCAAGGCTATAAATCCATCTGTAGAAACCATTCCATTTACAGTTCCTTTCAATTCGACATTTTTGGTACAATACACTTCTCCATTGACAATGGTATTTGTTTCGATTTTTAGTTCTGGAATGTATTGTCTAGTCTTAGCTTCGTCCAAAACCATAACCATACCGTTCACATTCGTATTGGAATCCAAATAAATACTTGATGTTTGGTTAAACTGTGACTGGCCTTCCTGTTCTACCGCTGCAACTGCATATTTTTTATTCACCAATAAAGCAGTAGGATATTCAAGGTTACAATTTTTACCCACCTGAATAGATTCTGTTGCAATTGCCTGAAAAGCACCATTTACGCCATTCTGAATTACTATCTCTGGTGCTATCAATAGCACATCCTTAAGCCTTGCGCTAGGTTCTACTATAATTTTATAATCCGCTATAATAATGATGTTTCCTGTTAATACAATATTCTTTAACTGTATCACTCTGTCCTTATAAACAAGGGTCTCAGCTTCAAATGAATTTTGTATTCCCTCAGTAGGTAGTTCATTTAAATATTCCCCTTTAGGTACATAGCTTTTATTCGCCAAACGATTCACGTGGTTCTCAAGTTCTGGGTACAAGTTGGGTAAAATGGAATTACTTTTCATACTTCGCCCATACAGCAATTGAGAACGGTTATAAGAATTACCAGAAATGTTACCCCTCTTTAATCCTTTTTCTGGTAAAAAGGCCGTTCCGGTAATTTTAGCATTTCCCACTAGTATAACGGGTCGTTGATGGTCGTTGACATAAAGCGCTGGAAGTTCCTCATCATCCTTACCCCCAATTAAAGCTGTTTTACTATAATTGGTACTTTTATGAGAGGTAAGCACTGTTCTTTTCTCGAATACACCCCAAAATTCCCGTTTTACGTTAATGGTAATGGGTATGTCACTTTCTCTATCTAAAGAATGACTAACTCCTATAGGAAAATCATCCATCAAAGAAGCGGCCATTCCATAATCAGCACTTCTTAGGACTTCTATCAGTACATCAGTCTTTTTTTCAAAATGCTGATGTGTATAAGTCAGTAATAAAAAGGACATTAATAGTACTGCTATGATTGCTCCTACAAATAGTACAAACTGGAGTGCTCCTGCCTTAATTTTTCGTAGAATAATCATTGGATTATCGATATCTTTTCATAAATACCCTTGTACACTACTTTTATAAAGCTTTTTGTGCCTTGTACCAATTTCACTTCATGAAAGGTATCGTTAAGGCTCATCATCTGTTGTTGACCTTCAATGGTTACAAAGAATATCTTTTGATTATTTCCTTTATCGGTAATAAAACCTGTGTAGGTAATGTGCTTTTTGGGGACTTCTTTTTTAACTGATTTAACAGCGTTTGAACGCATACCGCTATTTCGTTTTTTTATCGTACCTAAAAAAGGATCACGGTAATCTGCAACAATGCTAAAGATCTCCCTTTCCTTTATTTTTTTAGGAACAAACTTTTCATTGGAAGCAACTAATTGGGGTGTGTTTGTAGATAGATTTATAACATTCACAAACTTGTACCCTATCATTCCCCACACAAGTAGAACAAGGACTAAAAGAAGGTATGTTTTGTGTTGCTTTTTCACTGTTATATTAATTGCCAGTAATTTGAACCGTAAATGAATGTGTTGTATACTCCGTCTCAAAATCACTATTCAAAGCCTTTACACGCCATTCATACCCATTATTTATCAAAGTCTTGGTGAATCTTGTGCCTACGTATGTGCTATCAACTACAACCAAGGTATCTACCACTATCTGGGAAGCTTCTAAAAAACTGGGTTGGGCTACTTGAATATGATAGCTCTTTGCTTCAAACACTTCGTTCCAGGTAAAATTCACAATGGCCTGTGTAACCACCGTACTATCAGAGGGAGCCAACAGCGTTACTTCTTCTCCAGAAATATCTGGAACCTCTAAAAGTTCTTCACAACTGCTTATTAATACAATCGCTGAGATGAACATTATTGAACTAAATATGCGCATACTTATGATTTTAGAAATGATTGAAGTTCATCTAACTTTTTAGCGTCCTTTTCTGTGCCATCGGGGCATTTTCCATTATCATTAAAGGTTTCTATAACAGGTTTGCCGTATAAACTTTCTCCCCAACATACGCCCATTAAACTATAATCGAATAGTTCATTTTTAGGGAGGTTAATAGTGTGTCTTTGATTCTCATTAACAATCTCAATCTGTAATAATCCATTGGTATCAGTCATCAAAAACAATCCATTTGCACTGGTCAATTCTTGCACAAGCGTAGCATTTAGAACCACAGAAATAGACGAAACCAGTTTGCAATCGGCTTCCTTTTCCAGGTAGCTTTTAACCTCTTTGTTTATTTCATTATTTAAGGATTTCTTTAAACCTATTCTATCTTCAATAGTCAAAAGCATATAACTAGGTTTGGTTGCTATAGAATCTACGTAGGTAATAGAGCTTTTAGCACCGCTCAATTCCTTAACATTCATATATACTTTAAAAGTGCTTTTTGTAAAAGGAATGGTCTGTATGTTTAACGCAATTGGTTTTTCTATAACGACATGCCCTATTGTTGTAAACTCGGTTTTTAAAACGGTACCCTGTTCTTTTCCAATAGTTCCTATAAAAGGGAAATTGCCTTCTTTTACGGCAAGCGATTTTATGCTTTTGCATGACACTAGCATACATGTCAAGAGAATGAAAACGTAGGTTTGTTTCATTAGATTTGGTTTTCTTAATAATTGATTCCCTATTCTACAAGAAATCATAATTTCAATTGGGCTATATAGACATCAATTTTCGTCCTTACTACAACGAAATAATTAGTGAAGTGTTGTATATAAGGTCTTTAAAATACAATTAGCGTTTTAAGGTGAAATGTCCAGTCATTGTCTGATCATTAGCATATTGATATTTAAACCAATAATCAGAGGCCGGTAACGGTTTACCATTAAACCTTCCATCCCATCCTTTTGAATCAGGGGATAGTTGCGTTATAAATTTACCGTAGCGGTCATAAATGAACAATTGAGACGCTGGGTAGAGCTCTGCACCAATGATGTTCCAAAACTCATTATACCCATCTCCGTTAGGTGTAAAAAATTTCTGAAACCCAAGAGCGATTACCTCTTTATTTATCGTACGACACAGATACTTATCCCTTACATATACCGTGTAAACTCCGGGAAATACTTCTAATCGATTACTGTCCTGAAAGTTCTCCCCATCGACTGAGTATTCGAATTCCCCGCTACCGACTACACTGACCTGTATTTCCACATTATCCGACGGATCTCCTATTTTCGTTGTAAAGTCTTCAGGGACACCAGATGAAACTACCTCAAAGACAACGGTCTTTTTACAGATCACTCCGTTTGTTGTCTGCGCAATCGTCAGTGTATAGACTCCAATCTCCGTAATATCGATAGTCCTGTCACTGCTTACCTCCATACTGTTTACGTTCTTCCAAGACCAAGTTTCAAAATCACCTCCATCTATGGTTAGCTCAGGACTATCGGGACATATGACATAAGTTTCCTCCAAATTGGGCAGTGGTAACGTGATTATATTAATACTGAAATTGGTAATATCATAACAGGATTTCAATTTGGAATGCTCCGCCCTAACATAAATAGTTTCACTGGGCATATTATTAACATATCCCGTTTTTGGAAGTTTATTTTCATTGGTGATTGCATCCGTTTCATTGAAAAAATAATACACTTGGTAATCAGCGGAATTTTGTCCGTTCAAAACCTCTTGGTCTTTCATGGAAAAGTCGAAACTTCCTTTGCCCGATTCTTCGAGATCACAAAGATTCATATCCGAAGGTTTATTGGCAATTGGGCTGTTCAATATCTCAATGTTAAAATTGCCTACGACAATACAGCTGATATTTTGTACATTTTGTACACGGTAAAAAATAGTCTGTGGATTACTGATATTGCTATACGGTATATTTATGGGGTTTATATTTTGTTCGGCATCCGATTGACTTTCATAAAAAAGCACGGAATAGGTTGCATTGCTTTGAGTTCCGAGAATTTCAACCTCTTTTTCCGTAAGGTCAAAATCAAAAATACCATCCGTATTATCTTCGCAGACGTACCAGTCTTCTACTGTTTGCGTTACCGGTGTATCAGATACTATCAACTGAAATGAAGTGGTATCATAACAGCTAGTATTTACCGTATTCTCTATTCGAACAAAAATCGTCTCCGTGTAGGGAGTTGTGTTGGTGTAGCCGGTATTCAAGGTATTCGTTCCGTTTTCCGCATCTACTAATGCGATATGGTAGCTGATGGAAAGACCGGAAGGGTTTTGAGCTCCTACAACTTCAACATCCACGGTTGATAGGTCAAAAGTCTGGAAGCCATCATTATCGTCATCGCAGATATAATAATCCTTAGGTTGGTTCGCGGTTACGCTGTTTATAACTTCCAACATAAAACTTCCCGTTTCAAAACACTCATTATAGGTACTATTGTGTAAGCGAAAAAAGATTTCTTGAGTAAGAGCTGAGTTCGTATAAATGGGAGCTACTTCATTGGTATTAATTAGGGCATCGGCCTCCGTTTCATAAAACGAAATGACAAACTTGGTACCGTCCTGTCCATTTAAAATCTCTGGGTACTTATCGGTTAGATCAAATTCGTATACCCCATCGGTATCGGTGTCACAAACGGTCCAATCTACTACAGGATAAAGAATTGGTGCAGGCTTTACTTGCAGTTCAAAACTGGTAGTGTCATAACATTCTGAATTGTCCTTGTTTTGGATACGGACAAAAATAACCTCGTTCTCCAAAGTGTTTGAGTATGTGTTCGGAAAACTGTCTTTATTATTCTCAGCATCAAGTTGGCTTGAATGATAGCTTATAATAAAGTTACCAGCGTTTTGTGTACCCAAAACCTCCGAGTCTTTTATGGACAAATCGAAGTTGTAAGAGTTTTCTACACTACAAACGTCTATAGCCAAAACAGTATTTGCAACTGGTGTTTCATAAATGGTAATTTCCCGGGTTTCTGTTCTGGTCTCAATTGCAGTGGTAACCGCAACAGAAACCAGATATGTCCCAGCCGACACATAGCTGTTTGCAGGGTTTTCCATTGTCGATACATTACCGTCCCCAAAATCCCAATAGGCCGATATAACCGGTTCCGAAGTGTTTAAATTGAAATTTGTCGTATCACCCAAGCAAAAATTTTCTGATGTAAAAGCTACCGAAAAATAGGACTGGATAAACGGGGGAAGACCTAAATAACCTAAGGAACTACCAAGATCAATTGCCTCATACTCAAATTCGCAATCGGTTCCAAGTAAATTAGGTTTATTAATTACACTCAATTTATTCCTAGAGAAAATTGTAGAATAAATTTTCCCGTCAATTCCCAACTGAAGGGCACCTGAATTACCGATTTCACCACTAATGTTCAAAACGCTTGCCCTAATATCAGGTGCATTTAAATCATATTGATAAATATCCCCAAATTCTTCAGCTATATAAAGTACCTCGCCCGAAGGTGAAAATTCTGCGCCATAAACCGTTCTATTTTCAGACAATATTATGGGATTACTTACTATACCAGATGAATTATTAAAATCTAACAATTCAGCTCCGACATACTCATGGCAAATGGCTAATCGTCTACCATCAGGAGAGGCTTTTAAATATCCGTGAGCATCAAAATTACTAGTGGAATTTGAAAAATCAATACCGACGTTGCTTTCAACCGGACTGGCCATTACTCCAGTTGAAGTTACTCTAAATGAAAAAAAATTGTCATTTCGCCAACCATGGCCAATCACCCATACATCGGTGCCGTTAGCATGTAGAACTGCGGTTAGCTTCTCAGATGATGGCGGCTTATTATTAGCAGTTTTTATAAGTAAAGGCTCATTCTTTTTTGTAACATCACCTAAACCGTTCTCAAAAGAAATATTTACCTCTGAGTAATTGATGCCTTTCTGGAACGAGCAGGTAAAAATAAAATAAATACTGGAATCATTTGGTTTCGGTACTATTATTGCCGATTGAGTGGAAGAAGGATTCCCCAAGAGACCCTCTCCGTTGGGCATAAGCTGATGATTTTTATTCCAAACTTTGATTCCATCAGTATAAAAAAGTAAACTACCATTTATATCAGATATAGTAGCACATCCTTCAATCGTATTCAATTGCCCATCAAATAAGACAACAGGAGACCCGGAATTGAAATCAAGACCTGCATTTTTACCAAAATACCAAATAGCTGCCTCCTTTTGGGAGGTAACTAGAAAACAATTGAATAATAAAATTAAAAAAAGTAGGTTCTTGAAATCTATTCTCAAAATCTTCGCTTTGGGCTATTTGTGTGAAAATAAAACTCATAGTTGAATTATCCTACAAATTTTAAGTTAATTCGATATAATGAGCATATTAAGGTATATGTGTAAATTGACCGTTTAATAACTTTTAAAATTCACAATTCAATGGGTTTATTATGGTGTTGCAAGAATTGGTACTTTGTAATATTCCCTTTCTTCTTCCCTCCCCTTTCAAACAACCATGGCAACCCTACCTAATCAGCAGGCGGGCATTCTTTTCTAGTCTTTTGTGAATTGTTTCATATGACCTCTATAGCTTTTTTGGATATGTGCCGTTTAAAATCTTTTAGTAAATCTGAGGGCTGGCCATTTGCAGACCTAAATATAAAATAAATATGGCTTGGAATAAAATAATAAATACATCCCGATAGTTATCGGGACCATACCTTTTTCTCTTCTGCAATAATTTACGTTATCTGCCAATATATCAAGATACAATTGCCAAGAATTTTGGGATAACTCTTGATGAGCTTGTGCATATGACAGACAAAATACCTAATGAAGTTACTATAGTTGATAAGTCTGTATCTGAACGTATTAATTTAATACAACAGCTTGAAGAAGAAGATAAACAAGCGTTATTTCGTATTATCGATAGTATGCTAACCAAAACCAAGTTTAAAGATTTCTTTGATAAAAATATGGCTTCACTTTAAGGCATAAAAAAACCACAATTTCAAGTTGTGGTTTTTTTCTTTTTACGTTAATATATTCTGTTTGAATTCGTATTAACCACCCAAATCACTTATAGGCTTTAAGGGTAATTTTGGCAACTCAAAATAAGCACTATCTACTTTATATTCCTCAATTTTAATTGCCGTGCTTGTTGATTTAAATTCAGGAGTGTCCATAATTATTTTTAAGGGAACTGCCTTTGATTCTTTGACATAGAAATACCAGTTTCCAAAAAGATGACCTTTATAAAATTCTGGATTTATACTATATTTTGCATTGTAATAATATACATAAACACCCTTTGTTGTTTTCATCGTAAGCTCATCACAATTTATTCCTAAAACAGTTTCTTTATTTTTTATAATATTTAAATCTACCACTTTTTCTCCATCAATGGCGCCATCACTCCAAAACAAAGCCTCTGCATTTGAAAACTTATTGTATAGCTTATTTTTATCAGACCTATACAATTGGAATTGATTAAACTGTCCATTAAAAATAGATTTATAGTCCCCTTCTTTTATGACATATTCTTGTAGAGTTCCCATTAGCAAATTAAGTTGTTCATTGCTTACATTTGGTGTTTTACTTTCATATGTGTTTTGGTAAATAACTTTACCTTCAAAGCTTTGAGAATATATATTTGATGTAACTAATAGTATTAATAATAAAGCTGTATTTCTAATCATTTTCTATCTTTTTATTTAAATCCACCTTATTGTAATCTGGATTCTTTTTTGCAAATTCAACTAAGAATTTATCACCCTTCTTTATAGCAAGGTCTTTTTTTTCTAATTTTTGACTCCCTTCGTATTTTTTATTATCTACATAAAATTCATAATTGATATAATATCCCCTACTTATAATGCTATATTTTGATGTAATCACTCCCTCAGTTGTTATTGATTTTTCTTTTAAGAGTCGTTTTTTATTCACACTAGTATAAATACCATAAAAGAGCACAGCCCCTACTATAAGAAGTAAAATTACAAAAGGCTTATTTTTAATTTTCATCATTGATTTACTTTGTCTTCTACAACTCCTTTTACTACACCTGTAGTACCTTTTACTGTTTCCTCTACTGTTCCTGCACTAGCTTTTCCAACAGTAGAATTTAAAGCTTTTGTTGCGTCTTGTGATTGTTTTGCTGCACTAAAACTTTTGAATGCAGAATTAGAAGTTTTTGCTTTTGAACCTCTAGCTGCTTGAGTACTATTACCTGTAGCTCTAATATTATTTGCTTTATCTAAGTTTTTTGCTGCAGCTGTTACATTTGATTTAGCTGTTTTAACTGCCGCATCACTAGATGCATTAACTAAAGCTTTCGCCCCCTGTGTGCTTCCTTCTCCCACAATGGTGCCTATCGCAGCATCAGTAGCAACTCCTGATGCGGTCTTTGTGCTACCCTCTGTAAATAATACATCTGATGAAATTGCCCCGTTCTCTAAAGTTACATCAATTGCAGCTTTAGCAACTTCCGCAGTCGCTGTAATAGCAATTCTTCTTAAGGCACTTGCGCCTCCAGTTAAAGCTCCTTCTCCAGCTGCTATAGCTATATCTCCTAAATCCACATTGGTTGCAGCATCACCTAAAGATTGACCTTTAGCCAAATTAACTGTTACCTGCACCGCATATTCTGTAACAGCACCAACTAAAGCTCCAATACACCAAGGACAATTCCCGTCTGGGTCATTTAAACTTACTGGAGAATTCCAACTGTATGCGTATGGAGATTTATCAATCTGCATTTCATCATCAGCAAGTTTATCATTTACAAACCATCTACCTAAGGCTGGGTCGTACATTCTTGCTCCATAGTCGTACATATTTAGACCTAACTCGTCTTGAAACTCTTTTCCATTGTATTTGTATTTCTGTGCTGGATTCGTGGAAGTTATCACGTTATTGTACCCTTTGTGTTTAAGCCCAAAAGGGTAATAATTTGACTCTTCGATGATTTCAGTAGAAGCGTTGATAGACCCATTGCCATCTGCATCCGAGTAGGACAGTCTGACGTTCCCCAAGTGGTCTTTATATTGATATATATAATCGTATCCTCCTGAACCGTCCGGGGTAATATATCCTTCGGGATGGATGAAGAACTGTAATACCGGGCTGCCACTCTGTGGCTTCTCATAGATATAATTACCTACATAATCGGTTTCTACATTTCCCACTACTTTTTTGAGCTTTGTTCCCATTGCGTCATAAATATAGGAAATTGTTCCTGAATTTATACTTATCGATGTAGGAAGATTCATATAATTATAGGTAATTGCCGTTATCTTCTTGTTATCGTCCCAGGTCATGTTGCCGTTAGCGTCATAGGTATATTCCATTGCCAGTTCGGCACCATCTACAAAACCTTGTGTTGAACTTGAGGCAATATCGTCATCAACGGCTTTCAATTGGTTTCCAGTATAGGTATATGTAAGGTCATCCATCAAACCGAATGCAGTTGCACCCGTATTCGTATGTCCGTTCCTTTTGAGTTTTTGGATGTTACCGTTCTTATCGTATTCGACATTTGTCAAGCTATATCTATTGTCGCTCGTATCATCGATTGCGCTTGTTATTCGGTTTAAAGGGTCATAACTATAAATATAGTTGGCGGAAACTGGATTACCTGTTATATTGGTACTCTTGCTGTCCCATAAGGTGCTACTGATATTACCATTATAAAGTTTTTTGTTGGCATCGGCAATATCGTTATAGGTCAGCTTAAATCCCCATAAATCAGATGCATTCAGACTAAGAATGTTATCCGTAAGGTCGCTATCATTAATACCCTGTAACCAACCACGAATATTATAATTATAATCTACGGTCTGTAAAGCCTTTGATGGTGTTTGAATATAATGGTCATTGAACCTAAGGTTCTCAACAAATGCTCCTATATGATATAATGATGCATCAACCTGTAAAGGTTGTACCGTATTTACAGTAGAGGTATAAATCACAACACCATTATGTAAGTAGTTAATAGTATCATCTACACGTTCTACACCGAGCAAGTCGCCAATCTCATAGGTTCCGAATATTCCCATATCGGTTCCATTTTCATAAATTTTAATACTTGAATCAGTATGTTGTTGATACAGCGCATATTCAATTGTATTATAACTAGCATTTGGGTTTGCAGAAGACAAACCAATCATTATCGCCATTCCTGTACCCGCCACTCGCCATTCTACAAAACCATCTCCATCAATGAAATTCGCAGATGCAAAGCCGCTGTTCCAGCCTGCACTTGAAGCCGTATTGGTCAAGGTTGTACCAGTAAGTGAAACGTTCACCATATCGGTAAGGTTCAACATATCGTCAGGAACATCGCCCCCTACGTTTTTACTTTCCAAACTACCCAAGGCATCATAATTATTTTTAGAAATTAGGGTACTTCTTCCGTTCAATTCCTGTGTCTGGGCAAGGAGCCTTCCTTGATTGTCATATGTGAAATTATCTATGGTCACAATATTTTCTCCGTTCCTGCTATGAATCGTCTTGACCCTTAACGGCTTGCCAACAAAATCAAGTTCTGTCTCCATCGATTCAGTCGTAACGAGATAATCATTAATGGACTTGGACCATATGGCCCTCCCTTTCTTGTCATAACCGAACATAGTAGTGGTCCAATCGTTCGTATCTAGTATCCTGGTTTTGTTACCTGTGGCCATTCCCTTGACCTCAATAGTTGTATTCACCCCGAAGACTTTTGACGGAAGACTTAGCCCTGGCCTGTCAAACACATAATTGTCATAATAATTTACTGTATATAGTTTGGTTATCGTAAACGGCAGAGTTGTGTTTGTGTAGTAGACTTGTCCACCGCCCAAAGTAGTAGGTGTTCCTGTCTTTTCCACATATTGCGTGTAGGTAACTGTATCATCGGCATAATCATTTTGCATGGTTTGACGACTAAAAGCCCCTGGTTGGTAATGCATTCCCGTAAATGCCACCCTTCCAAAAACATCATATTTTGTAAAGAGCCATTGATTCAGCACCCTCAAATTGGCGTCCTGGGTCATGATAGGTTGGTCCAACATATTATAGATAATATACTCCCATCCTTTGCCCGGTATTCTTTTCTCTACCAAGCGGTTGCGATAATCATATACATACTGATAGCCCAGTTTATTTAAGTTGGTCTGGACATTTGAGAATGTTGCATTGGTAGCGTCCATTTGTGGGGGTAGTACATAAGTGAGGTTACCGTAATCGTCGTAGACATAGTAAGTATCATGTGGCACCTCGGTTTGTCCGCCCGTATCAGTATAACTCCTTTTCAGTACTACCCGTCCGGACTTGTCCGTAAACTCCTCCGTACTATAGTTTTTGGTAAAAGTTCCAGGGTGGTTCTCATCATAGGTAATTACCTTTCTTAATTCATTAATCTGATAATACCCTCCATTGGAAGAACTGAGGTCCAATGTTGGAATATATGTATTGTTAGAAAACGAATTTATTACCTCATATTGCCTGACACTGTCCAAACTGATGTTCGTTGAATAATCGATTTCTATAGTATTATCGTTCCCCGATACGGCCAACTGCCAATCGGCTCCTGGGGCTGCCTGTTTTTTAACCCTGTTTAGTGGTGAAGTTTCGAAAAGCTTCTCAGAGAAAGGATTCAGTGTATTGTCATATTTTGGAATATTGTAGAATATTTCGGTATCCGTAAGGGCATCGCTCCTGAAGATTCCAACATTCCCGTCGGTCTCGCTATAAGGTAAATATTCCTTGGCCATTCTTCCATAGCCATCATATTCCATGTGGGTCACTATATCCTTAGGGACTTGTTGGGCCACGATATCCCCAAGTGGGTTTTCGCTACCATCAATTTTCTGTAGGACTGGGTGCCAGAAATACTGCCGTACATCAGTGTCCGTTGAGTAGTAAAGGTAGTTTCTAAACCGGCTTGTAGTGGTATCTGAACGCCAAGTGTACTCGGTACCGTCCAACACTTTAGTTCCCTGTAAATCATAAACACCACTCACCCCGGTATCGCCACCGGAATATGTATACGGGTGGATTATGCCCACCAACAGGTACCATTGTTCCAATTGGGGTAGGTCTCCTGACCAAAAATAAGGGTTGCTATTCGCCGTGCCACTTAAATTGTTAACGTTCTGGGTACCATGATAGGTGCTGCCGTTCTGTGATACGGTACGTTTCACCCAGACAGAATAGCGATAGGTCGTATTTTTGTCCACATTGAAATAGTCGGTGTTCCATCCGCCGTCTGCATCACTTGACGCATCGTTCCCGCACTTCCATAAGAGTTCGTTCCTCCCGAAAGGATTGGGGCCGAATTCGCGCTGGTTCTCAGAGGTTTGTCCGTTCTGGTTATAGAAAGGCGTGCCACCACTTCCCTCGTTCCAATCCATAGTCCATTCGGGTATGCTGTTGAAAGATGGGGATGCGCTAGCCTTAATGGCAATTTGTTGCTTGGCCCTTCCCAGACCGTCGAAGTAGGCGATGGATTCTATGACATTACTGTTTTTCTCTATCGCGTTCGGGGTCGCCAAGGGTTCTTGGTAATTTCTCACATAGATATAGTTCTCGTCACTTGGAACTACAGCCATATAGTCACAACCGTTATTTGTGCCATAAACATTAGGGCATTCATCCGTATTATTCAAAACATAGCCCAAGGGTTGGTAGCAGTCCAAAATACTCGATGCCGGATCACCAAAACCGTCCCCGTCTATATCAGCGTACCATGTGAAAATTGGATCTACCGTAACCTTTACTGAACCTGTATATAGTGTCTGCCCACAGGATACCTCTCTTCTGCGATACCAAGTAGATTCGGTAATTCCGCTCGGTGGATTATAGGAAGTGGAGGTCGCCCCAGATATATTTGAATATATTCCTATGGCCGTGGTATAGAACTGCCACTGGTAGGAGTAGCTCCCGTCACCACCAGAAGGCAGAGTAGTGTTGCTTATCGAAACGGGGTCACCGTTGTAACAGACTGACTGCACACCTGAAATACTCCCAGCTACTGCAACTGGATTCACAGTAACTTTGATATTAGCCGAATAGGCATTTTGCCCACAAGAGTTGACTACCCTTCGGTACCATCTTGAGTTGGTAAGACCCCCGGGTGGGTCGTAGGTTGAAGTGGTAGCACCGCCTATAGTGGCCCAACCACTACTTCCGTCATTAGAGTATTGCCAAGCATAGGTATAACTACCAGTGCCGCCCGAAGGTAAGGTACTGTTGCCAAGTGTACTAGGGTCCGCAGAATAACATATGGTTTGTGTTCCATTGATACCTCCTGCATTTAGATCTCCATAGATTTGCACCTGTATCCCAGAAGTATATTGGTTTTGGCCACATGAACTTACCTTCTTTCGGTACCAAAGTGTAGCCGTTGCACCAGATGGAGGGTCATATGTAGCACTGGTGGCTCCGCTTATGGTAGTCCATCCACTGGTACCATTTGCTGAATATTGCCAGACATAACTGTAGGTGCCGTTACCCCCGCTAGGGTTTATGGATGCGGTTATCGCCACAGGATTTCCCCCGTAGCAGGTAGCTGTTTGATTATTTAAAGTACCAGCAGTAAGGTTGGCGGCTACGGTTATTTTTATACTTGTCGTATATTTCGTTTGCGAACAAGATACTACTCTTCTTCGGTACCAGCGACTTGATGTAAGTCCGGTTGGCGGCTGATATGTGGTTCCTGTTGCACCTGTAACACTAGACCAACTGGAATTATTAGATGAATATTGCCACTGGTAAGCATAGGTGTTATCTCCACCACTTGCTGAAGATGCGTTTCCAAGGATTGTTGCATTTTCGTTGGTACAAATGGTCTGGGTTCCCGAAATGCTTCCCGCATTTAAGGAATTACATACAGCAACGCTTTTCTTGCGGTTGTACGTATTATTAAACTCGTCACCAATCTGACAAGACACTAATGTTGTGCCAGAATTATTAAACTTGTAATTGGCACTGTTAATGGTATTACCAGTAATGGTAGCACCATTACCCGTATACCAATTTATAAAAGCAATATCCGTTCCACTTACAGTGTACGTTTTGGTTTCTCCAGTAATGGCTGCAGTAGGGCCGCTTAGAGTATATTGGGCTTTCAATGAATTAGATGCTATAAAACCCAAAACCAGGCATAATATCAACCTAAAAGGTTTAATTGTATCGATTTTTATTTTTGAATATAACATATTATTGGTTTTTGGTTAGGTAAAGTATTGGTACAATGGGATGGAACTCACCCTTAGCTAACTGCTCCAGTATCAACCTATCTTTGGCTACCTGCACAATTTTTTGTTCCCATAAGTTACCTTTCAAACTTGTTATGGTCAACATTTGGCCCTTTAAAGTCCATGTCCCGTTTAACTGACGCCCTGATCCATAGGTCTGACTGAATATACCCTTCGGACCAAATGACAATACCCTATTGACAATTCCCTCTTTAGTTTTAATCCCCATTTCAGGAGAAGAATCTAGCATAACCTTGTCCTCTTCGCTTATACCATTTAGGGATGGTGTTTCGTCTACCCTCCAAGAACCGATTAGTTCCGATTTGGAAATATTAGTTTCCTGAGAATAGTTGGCAATTGTAGATAGTAATAGAATGGTAAGTACTATCAACCTATGAGATAATACGTTTGAATTAAAATTAAGAAAGTTCATTTTAAAATATTTTAGTTTTGTCCTTTGTAGTGGTATTGATAGTCATTTAATAATTTGAGCTCATCATCTTTAATATTTTTGAGCCTATTAAATTCATCGTATTCATAATAAGTGGTATATCCCCTCGCATCTGTCAAACTGGTAACACCAATGGTAGGGTCATAGGTGTAGCTTGTCATTAAGGATTTATTGGGTAGTGCTATCCTTAGATTTTCTAAGGCAGTTCGGAGTGAATTTTCTGCCGTGGTCGTTCCGTCATCAGCATTAGAAGCTGTTTGGCAGGCAGTTATCAATAACTCTAAATTAGTTGCATCATTAGCATCAAAATTTTTGATTTCAGCAATGGAATATTGAGAATTATAACCCCATATGTAATATGTTTTAGAACCAACTTTAGGGTTTGAAGTTTTAATATTACCTCCTTGATAAAAGTCAAATTCTTTCCTAAGATCACCACTCTGTCCTCCCTTAAAGGTGATAATTTGTTTAGGCATTATGGCACTGCCATATACCATGTAGTCTTTTTGAAAGGCAGCTATTTGTTTTTCGTCCAGTTCACCAGGGTTTGTTTTGGTTTCTGTTCGAACTATTTCTGACACCCTATTTGCTAAAGTTAATGCAGCGGATTCAGAAACGATATTATCGTGTGGATAATAGTATTTAGTTTCGATATTATTTCCTTTACTATCAATACTTGTTTTTGTTCTTGGAAGATATTTTGGGGATAGTTCCAAGTTATCGTATACTGTGTTTTCTTCACTTTTAACAGTTCCTAATATATTTCCGTTTTCATCATAGTAAATTGATTCTTTTTTGTAATAATTCAATCCACCATATGCACCATTGGTATTAGCTACCCTTGCCCTATAAGGTGAATATTTTGGGTCCATGATTCCTACATATCCATAATTTTGATAATTGGTCATGTAATCGGGGTAATTGCAAGGTGTAGTTGGACATTCATAAGTATCCAAGTATTCATAAGACACGGTACTACTGTTCTGTTTTAAAAATATGTTTTTCTGAAAATTATCATTATCCACGTATACCACTAATGATTTAATGCTTACGGGACGTTGAACGGTTTCATAATAATCAAACTCTTCCGTTGTCAATTTTTTCCCATCACTCTCCCTAGTCACAGATTTAGAAGAAAGGTTTCCAATGGAAAGACTAGGAAAATACCAATTTTCATAAGGAGGTGTAGTCATTGGTACACTTCCCTTAAAGCCCTTATAAAAATTATGTCTGGTTTCACCAAGTTTTTCATATGAACCATTGACATTTGATTGCGTGACCGAAGAATATGTAACAAAAGGTTCATTGCCTTTGGCATAGGTAGAATATCTAATTAATTGAGTTTTATTACCATTTGCCGTTTCATTTTCTCGAATTGAATTGAGTATTGGTTTATAATTTACACTTCCAGTACTTTGATTTGCTCCATCGTTATAATTGAAAGTTTGCTTTGTCGCCTGATAGCCATTGGAAGTATAATCCGTAGAGGCCAAAATTCTTTGTCCTCCTACATTTCTATTCGCCCAATTTATCGTCGTAACTTGTCTTGATAATGTCACAGATGCGCTTATGGAAGATGCCTGACTTAGATTTCCTAAAAGAAGTAAAGCCTTATATTTTCCGGCAGAAAGATGGACTGTTTGGTTGGATGGTGTAAATAGTGGCGAAATTACATTGTTTGCTATTGGTCCATTATAAAAATCACAATAATTGTTATAGGGAGCGGTTATATTCAATGGGTCTACCAAATAAAACTCCAAATCATTATTACTAGAAGTCAATGATAGAATGTAATCATCCTCCTCTAGAACGGTAAAAGTCTTAATAACTATTCTAGGGTCAAATGGTGGTAGATATTTGTCATCACAATATGAACCTTGTGAATCGGAATAAAGCTCCAATGTTGTTGGGCTGCTAGTTGAAAGTCCAGCAGACATAATATTATCTTGTTGATTGGTTGTTTCGGACGAATATACTTGATGGCTTTCATAATCAAACTCCGTATACCCTCCTGTTGGATAGGTTATTTTGTTAAGAGTGCCTTTTAAACCATAAGTTATGTTAGGCTCTCGATCTGCTCCTGCAAAGTTAAAATTATCAATTTGAATACTTTCATAAAGTGAACTATTGTTACCCGCCCCATTGTAGTAACCAAAATAATCCTGCCCCATAGAGGCCATTGAAGGAACTCCATCTGGATCTATATACTCAAACAGATAATGTTCATAATCATTGTAGTCATTACCTTTAATGGTTAGCCCCTCCAATTTTAATCTAATATCAAAATATGACTTTCCTGTTGTAAAAATATTGGCATTGCTTAATCCATCTGAATTGAAATAGTGATTATTTCCAAATTCAATTGACTTTGTCAAAGACCCCTCCCAATTCAAAAAATCGATGGAAGCCAACCTTTTATTCTTATCTATTAAATCCACATCTTTCCGGGTGCCCCTATTAAATTTTACCATTTTTTTAGAATTAAGGAATATTTCATTGGGAAACCTCTGTTTGACGCTAGATTTTATGTTGGTAAAGTTTCCTGGGGGCGGTGCAGAATAATTATATACATTGTCTAAAATTTCCGTTACAACTGATCCAGCATAAGAGGCATAATTTCTTTGTGGTTCGTAATCTTCATCAGCATATGTAATATCAAAATAATCCTTTCCATTTTTAGAAATAATTTGGGTGAGCAACCAGGCAGAAATATATTCCGTATTTGCATCACCCATGATTTCAACTCCATCCGCAGAAAAGTTTTGCCTGTACGTCAGTTCATAATCTGTAAAAACATACTTTGTACCTTCCTCGTTAGTAATTGTCCAAGACGATATATAAATAGGAGAGGCATTTGATGTAAACTCTATTTTTACCCGCGGGTTGTTAAGGGCTTTCGCGGTAAAGCCACTTCCTATATTTTTCTCCAAGACGATAGTCTCGTTTAGACCAGGTGCAGATAGGTTATAATAGTCTATTTGGGTATCTATCCTGTTCAGGTTGACATCGTATAAAAATTCTAAATAATTCTGAGCCGCTGTACTATCTGGAAATTGAGGATTACTAATTGAACTTGCGTATAAATCAATATAATTTTGGGTGTTCTGTTGGGTATTCGAATCATTAAAAATCGAATAATAGCTACCGTCAATATAGCCATCAGGCAGACCATTTGTTACTCTAGTAATTCTCCCCCCTACGTTAAGGTTCCATGAAAGTCCCACCCAAGTAGCCATTTGTTCTACCGGTATGCCTGAAGCATCATAAGTAAGTGAAAGAGGTAAGGAAAATTCCCTGCCGTTAACAGTATGTAAGGGTATGTTTATCTGAGGTGTTCCAGTATAAAGACTTACTTCAGGACTTCCATATTTTTCAAAAGATTCTGACTCTGGGGATTTTACCTCATTGTAAATTTTATTGAGCTCACCCCTAAAAATATCTTCCTCTTGACCGTAAATAGAGTTCCAAAGTATTGAACCGAACAAAAAAATCAGGAGAACTTTAAAATTATTTTTTCGCAAAATGGTTTTGAGGTCAATTTTCAAATCAAAATGGGAACATTCAAATAAATCCATAATATAGGTTAAGATTAGTATTATTATTGGCCTATTTTAATATAGGACCTACTTCAAACAAAAATTAAAACTGTCGGTGATAAAATTCGGGGTTGTGAATTCTCAAATTATTTTGTTGACTTTTTTGTGGAAGTTTATAGGAAATAATTGTAAGTATTTCATAAAATCAATTTAATATATTAACAAGTACTTTCTTACTTATTAAGTTTTATTTACATCGGCAATAAAATACCTTTATTCGAGAATTTAAAATTTTTTTAACATTTTTCGATGAACTACTTAGATTTCAAATTTTGTAGGAAAAATAATAATATGTATATACTATTCCCAAAAAAATACTGTTATAACAAGAACCCGAAATGAAACCTATCTACAATGAAAACAACGTTTTTATCTCGAAGGGTACCTGCCCTGAACCTTCAGGAAACCCTCATCGTATTGGCCATCATCGGCATTTTATTACTATTGGCACTCCCCAATTTAATGCCGTTAATAACGAAGGCAAAAAGTATTGAGGCTCAAACTCAATTAAAAGCAATTTATAATACACAAACAACACATCGCTATATGTATAGCAAGTATTCAAATGATTTAAATGAATTAGATTTTGTTGCACCAAAAACCGTTAAAGAAAACGGTACTGCTAACTATTCTTATGAAATTATTAGTGCCGATAATGCTTCCTTTAAAGCAAAGGCTGTTGCGATTACTGATTTTGATGGTGATGGAATTTTTAATGTATGGGAAATTGATGAGCAAGGGAATCCTAAACAAATTATAAAGGATTGATTGTTATTATCAAAATAGCGCTCATATTAGTTTTAGGTCTAATAGCTTTTCAAGATATTAGAGACCAAAAAGTTAATTGGATCCTTTTTCCAATTACCGCTATTTTGTTGTTCACGATTTATCAAAACAACACAACTATTAACCTAAGTTATACATACTTGGCAATGAATATTCTTATGGTTACCAGTATTTTAGGGATTTTATTCATATACACCAAATACATTAGAGGAATGGAATTTCTAAATGTTAGCTTTGGTCTAGGAGATGTACTTTTTTTCTATGCTTTTGCATTGGGTTTTCCGACACTAACATTCCTTATTTTATTTGTTTGCTCAATTGTATTTTCGCTAATTATAACCTTATTTAAGACTAAAGAATATAATACTACTGGGATACCATTGGCCGGTTTAATGAGCCTGTTTTTAATAGTTATTTTTTCATTTGGGTTTATATCCTTTATACCTTCTTTATATTCTATTTAATGATATCAAAAACAAATTTTAATATAACTGCAGATGTGCTTCAGAAAATTTCTTCTGACCAGGCATTTCATTATAGAATTGTGCCTGTTCAAAACACAGAAATGGGAATGGTTCTTAAAACTGATAGTGAAGCTTTACAAAACTTACTATCCGAATTAAAAATTGTACTAAACACCAACATAATTTTAGAAAAATGCAGTAAGGAGGATTTACAAAAACTATTAACTTCTAATTACCGAAAATCAAATAACAAAGAGGTCTGTAGACTTAATTATTCTGATGACTTTTTAGAAAAAATATTGATAGATGCTCAACATATGGGTAGTAGTGATATTCATTTTGAGCCCTATGAAAAACGATGTAGGGTGCGTTTTAGAATTGACGGTAAATTGATAGAGCAATTTATCATTCCAATCGATAAATATCCAACAATGGTCAATAAAGTAAAGATTAAAGCTGACTTGGATATTGCCGAAAAGAGACTACCACAAGATGGTCGTATTTCAATAAATACTAACGGAAATGAATTTGATATTCGTGTTTCTACCTTACCTATTCTCAATGGTGAGAAACTAGTATTAAGAATACTTAGTAAGGATAGTACCATTATTGATTTAATGCGACTAGGGTTTTCAGAACAAGAATTGAAAACCTATCGGGAAGGGCTAAAAAAGCCAAGTGGAATTATTTTGATTTCTGGACCAACAGGTTCGGGTAAAACAACCACCCTTTACGCTACATTAAAAGAATTAAATAAAGAGGAGGATAATATCTTAACTCTAGAAGATCCAATTGAGTACACCTTAGATGGTATCAACCAAGTACAACTAAAGGAGAACATAGGATTAGATTTTGTAAAGACCCTAAAAACATTTCTTAGGCAAGACCCTAATATTATTATGATTGGGGAAATTAGGGATGCTGAAACCGCTAATATAGCTATAAGAGCTGCACAGACTGGTCATTTAGTGCTTTCAACAATACATACAAATTCTGCTTGGGGAACCATTTCGAGACTTATTGACATGGGTGTTCCTTCTTTTTTAATTGCGAGTACGCTTAATATGAGTTTGGCTCAACGATTGGTAAGAAAACTTTGTTCAACCTGCAAAGCAAAATCAGAAATTGAACCCTCTATTTTTCCTTCCGATTTTAAAATTCCCCTTGATTTAAAATTTCATTATGAAGCTGTAGGTTGTAATGCCTGTCATCATACCGGCTATTTAGGGAGAGAAGCGTTATATGAAATTTTACCAATTAATCAGAATCTAAGAATACCTATACGGGAGAACCATTTAGAAATAGATAACATTCTTAATGAATCTAACATATTAACCCTAAAGGAAAATGCAATAAAACTTATAATGAATGGAACGACTTCTATCGAAGAAGCCTATCCATTGTTAACGAGTTAGAAACTTGAGTTATATAAAACATACCCAATTCATGAAAAACCTACTAACATTTATCATTCTTATGGCCTCAATCACATTGTGCGCCCAAAAGTCTGATAGGATTGAGAGTATAAAAAATCATTTAGAATTATTAGCACTTGATAACGCTGAGCTAAATGAAAATTTAAAACTGGAGTTCAATGTCAATAATGTAACCTTACCTAATTTCTTATTGGCTATTTCAAGAGTTCATGACCTTAATATGTCTATTTCTCCAGATATTCAAAACCTTACTATTGTCAATAATTTCAATAACGTAACCGTTAGCGACCTTTTGGTATACTTATGTAAAGAATACAACCTCGATATAGAGTTTACAGGCAACATTCTTTCCATTAAAAAATATATTCCATCAATTGAACCTCCGATTGAAAAGATTATACAAGTCGCTTATAACAACAATGACTTAATTAGTTTAGATTTAAAAAACGACCCTTTAGGCAAAGTTTTTAGAAAAATCATGGACCTATCTGGGAATAATCTATTATTCTCAAATGGATTGGAATCAAAACCATTAAATATTTATTTATCCAATGTTCCGTTTGAAATGGCAATGGAAAAAATAGCTACTACAAATGGCCTTACTTATACAAAATCGAAGGATGGTTTTTATTTGTTCGATTCTTTTGACGATGCATCTACTGGTTCAATTAATTCTAAACAAAGGTTAGTATTCAATAATTTAGGATATCAAGTAATAGATACTTTAAGAAGAAAATTGGATGTTGATTTTAAAAACACTCCCATAGCATCTCTTATTAATGGTTTAAAGCAAGATCTTAAACTTAATATATACACTGCTTCCCCGCTTATTGAGGCAGGAAATGTAACCTTTAATGCCAAAAATATTACATTTGATGAGCTTTTACATCACATTTTTACTGGCCAAGTCACACAAGTGATTACAGAATCACAACCTACCAACAATATATCAAACAGAAATTCCAGACAAACTGATATTCAGCCCCCCACTAGTAATCCTAAAAATTTCACGTTTAAAAAACAGGATGATATATATTTTTTTGGTACTGCTGATCAATTAAGTCTAAGAAAAGTAGAGGTAATTCAATTAATGCATCGTTCAGTTGAATTGTTGGGTAATCCTTCACAAGTAAGAGGTTCTCGTTCTTCAGGTAGGACAAATGAAGGAAGTGTTAACTATTATGGAACTAATGGAAACTCAAACGGTCAACAAAATTCTTTAGGCAATCAACGTAGTATAAGTACTCAATCTAGCAGTTTTGGAGAATATCAAGATGGTGCTGAAGCTATTGTAAGCATTATACCTGATGAAATTAAATCTGATTTAGACATTAAAGTAGATTATGAATTAAATAGTTTTTTAGTAAGTGGACCTGCCTCAAACATAAACCGCTTTAAAAAGTTTGTAAATGAAATTGATAAACCGGTACCCGTTGTTCTTATTGAAGTAATGATTATTGAAGTTAAAAAATCAGCTTCGGTTGAAACAGGAATAAGCTGGGGTATTGGAGATGCTCCAGTAAATACACAAGGAAAGCTTTTTCCTACCACAGATGTAACTTTAGGAGCAAATACTGTAAATAAAATTATAGGTGGCTTTGATGGTTTTGGCTCCTTTAATATGGGTAAGGTAATTCCTGAATTCTTTGCCAATATTAAGGCTATGGAGGCAAACGGTAATTTAAAAATTCGTTCATCCCCTAAGCTTTCTACTTTAAATGGACACAGAGCCAATTTATCAATCGGAGAAACTACATATTATGTAGTTACCAATCAGAACTTTTTTGGTTCTCAAGTACCAACAACATCACAAGTACGAAATTATCTACCCATAGATGCCGAACTAGCCATAGGTATTAAACCTTTGGTTTCAGGAGATGGTCAAGTTACCTTAGACATCAATGTTGTGCAATCAGATTTCAGTGGCGAACGTATTGAGGATGATGCACCTCCTGGGCTTACCTCTAGGGAATTCAGTTCTATTATCCGTATGCAGAATCAAGATTTGGCAATTTTAGGTGGATTAGAGGAAAAAGTTAAAAATGATTCTGGTAATGGAGTTCCGTTCTTAGCAAGAATACCTGTTATTAAATGGCTGTTTAGTCAGCGAAAAAGAGAGGATACTAAACAAAAGTTGACCATATTAATTAAACCAACGGTAATTTATTAATGTTTAAAGATTTTATTCAACATATCACTGAGGGTACAACATTCATAGGATTGGAAATCAATAATTCCAATAATGGGAACTCTTACCATTTTGTTGAACTAAAAAAAACAAAATCAGAGCTTATAATAACCAAAAGCTTGAAACTTGAAAATTTAGCAGAGATTAATAACCATGCAAAAAAAACAATTCCTCTTTTTCTTTGTATTAATAACGATTCTGTTTTAACCAAAGTATTAACGAATACACTAAACTCAGGGGATACGGCTTTGGTAAATGACGCATTCCCTAATTTAGATATTAAAAATTTTTACTGGGAATTAATCCAAAAATCTGGTCATACCATAGTATCTATTTCCAGAAAAAATTCAATTGATGCTTTAATTTCTGAATTAAAAGGATACAACCTTCACCCCTTTCAATTTAGCTTAGGGGTTACAAGTTTAAAAAATGTAATACCATTTATGGATCAAGACCATATCAATTTATATAGTCAACAATTAAGAATTGTTGACACTAATTTGGTCGAACTAACACAATTGGAAACTTCCAAAGAGCAGTTTTATTCCTTAAATGGACTAGATATATCTAACTACAACTTATTAGTATTTGGCCAAATATTGGGCTACATCAATTCAAATGAGAGGTTTAATAATTATACAGATAAAAATCTATTTTCAACCAATTATATTAAAAGTGAACGTCTCTTTCAAATAGTAAGCAAGTCTTCGTTGGCTTTTTTTGGAATTCTATTGCTAACAAATTTTCTTTTCTATTACCATTATTTTGACAAGGTAAATCTTCTGAAGACTAACCTAATGGATAATAATTCTCAAAAAGAGAATTTAGTATTATTAGAAAATGTAGTAAAGAAAAAACAGGAACGGATTGAAACAATATCCATTATTTCAAATTCCAAAACGACCTATTACATGGATCAATTGGCCCAAACTATTCCTGAAACAATTTTACTGAATAACATCAATTATCAACCCTTGTTAAAAAGCATACAAGATAACAAACCAATACTTCTAGAAAGACAGGTCATTTTAGTCTCTGGCATATCGAAGGATATTAATGAATTTTCTAAATGGATTGAGCAATTGGAAGGTCAAAATTGGATTGTATCAACAGAGACTTTAGATTATGATTTTGTTAGCGATACTACGTCTGATTTTTTAATAGAAATAAAAATTGATGATAAGTAAAAAGAACATACAATTATTACTAGGAATCGGTTTGCTTTTAGTTGCAAGCTATTACTTGGCTATACAAAAGACACTGATATTAAAAAATCAATCTGATAGACTTCAAAGTCAATCAGAACAATATCGTAATATTCCAAACAAGCTAAATTTACTAAGACAAAAAAATGTGTATTTTGATTCCATTCTCACCAATATGGACTTTAATGATACTTCAATTCAAAATAATTTAATTAGGATTATAAATCAGGAAGCAAAAAAAAACAAAGTTAAAGTGATGGATTTTAATCAACCACATCTTTTTCAAATTGGGGAGACCAATGAGTATACCTATAGTTTTGATTTAAGCGGGAATTTTGTTGATATTCTTAAGGTTGCAAATGAAATTGAATTGAAAGGTAACTTTGGTGAAATTATACATCTTAATTTTGAAAAAAAGAAAGATTATAAAACTTCAAAAAGTTATTTGACAACAAGTATACTTATGCAACAGGTAAAGTGACTATCGTTTTAAAAATTCTTGTATATTTATATTAGAATTTAATTTTAATTGTGAACACAAAACTGAACACGTTTTGGAACACGATTTTCTAACAAAACATCTCTCAATCGCCTATTAATAGGCATTTGAAATATTGAGAGGGGAATTCATAATTCGGATTTTTTATTTTACTATTTATAGTGTAAATCTATATCCGAACCATAGCTTTAAATTGGTATTTTTACATGATACTTTGGTAAATACCAATCATCATTTTGGCCAAACGTTATTTTAGCAGACACGCGCTTAATATCTTTACGTTGGAACGGACAGAATGGGAATCCGACTCATGGTCATTACTTCTACGAATTGATTGTTGTCGAATCAGGAAAGGGGATGCAGGTAATGAACGATGTTACCTTTCCTTATCAAAAAGGTGTTATCTTTCTATTGACTTCGAATGATGAACATTCCTTTGAGATAGAAGAGAAAACACTATTTACTTTCGTGAAATTTACCGAACAGATTTTTGCGGAAAAGAACGAGGAAAATCTACCTAATGCTTGGCAGAAGAAAATAGATACTATTCTAATTAATCCTAATACACGCCCTGGAACGATTATTTCCCTTGAGAAAGAAAAGCACAAGGTTTTACAACTATTAGAGTTATTAAAAGTAGAGTATGAAATGAAAGATGTCGTTAGCCCCCATTTGGTGCTTGATCTATTTGACGCTTTGATAACGGTTATTGCCCGCTGTCTGAATGAACAAAGCAAAACACTTACCTATAAAGAAAATGCTGATACTGATCGCGTGGGTTCGGTACTTACCTATATACAGCAACATATTCTTGAGAAGGAAAAGCTGAGTATCAAGGCCATTGCTGATGAATTTTTAATGTCTCCCAATTATGCGGGTATTTTATTAAAAAACATACAGGGATGTCGATTCAGCAAATTGTTCTGGAGACTAAACTGAAAACTGCCGACCGATTGCACACCAGCTCGAAATTGACTATCTCGGAAATTACTGCGAGACTTCAATTAACCAATTCAAGTCATTTTGCCAAGACTTTCAAGAAATATTGAGGTATAGCTCCTAAAATGTTACGGAATAAAATTACTGCTTAACTGATTTTTGATGGTTGGAGTGATGTCCCGTAAAACCAATGTTTTATGGGGCTAAATTTAACCCTTAAAGTTTAAATAAATTATTTCACATTAATTGAACTTAGTTTATTTAAACCCACCTTTATCTAGACTTTAAAATTCACCTTCTCTTACACCACATTTATCATTTCTTAAAAATAGCCCGAGCTTCACTATACACCTTCTCAAAGTTATCCTCCAAATCCTCAT
>TARA_R110000765_G_scaffold29891_1_pt1 | contig 29016 bp, 23 predicted proteins | sample TARA_R110000765 | Tara Oceans TARA_R110000765 (sample SAMEA4398168) | marine metagenome | biome: Polar Biome; feature: [MES] marine water layer (ENVO:01000295) within the mesopelagic zone...; material: water (ENVO:00002006), including particulate matter (ENVO:01000060) such as...... | reverse complement strand
GCAGCATCACCATCAACATTGGCAAGCACATGTGCTTTTAAACCTTTTTGGTGATAAGGAACCAGTGCCGACAAGGCCACTTTAACGCCATAATATGAGCCACCAATACCGATAGCAAGAATATCAGTAAACTTTTCACCGGTGACCGAATTAACCCTGCCTGACTGCACGTCATCAACAATCGCCGCCATTTTAGCTTCGGTATCAATAACCGCTTGTGCTTGCGCACCTAAAACATCAACTTTCATCGCATCAGGCGCACGCAATACGGTATGCAATACCGCACGTTGTTCGGTAGAGTTTAATTCATCACCAGCAAACTGTGCTGATATTTTATCGGCCAGTCCAACTTGTTCAGCTAAGTTAAATAATGGCGTAAACTCGCAATCAACAATATTTTGTTTGGCATAATCTAAGAATAAACCCGCCGCAGAAACAGAGTAGTTATTACTCCGTTCAGGGTCGGTAAATAGTGAAAAAATATTTCGAGTTATTGCCTGTTCAGTGAACTGCGATAAATTAGTTACGTCCATATACCTATGCTTCCAAAAAATGACCTAAAATTAACGTTGTTGCTAGCTGTCATCTATCATTTTCTTGTAACTGAAAGTTTATAAATTATCGATGACAGCTTTATCTTGTCTGAAAGTTTATTGTTTTATTAACTGCTTCAAATATTCAGTAAACTCTTCCGCCAATTCAGGATGGCGCATGCCATATTCTACATTGGCTTTCATATAACCTAGCTTAGAACCACAATCGTGTGATCTGCCTGTCATGTGAAATGCTTCAACAGTTTCTTTTTCCATTAGCATCGCAATGGCATCAGTTAGTTGAATTTCGTCACCGGCACCAGGTGGAGTAAGTTTTAACAAGTCCCAAATCTTTTCAGACAACACATAACGACCCACAACCGCTAAATTAGACGGAGCCTCTTCAACTGGAGGTTTTTCAACAATCGCAGTCATAGGTTGTGACTCACCCGGCGATAGCTCAACACCGCCGCAATCAACCACACCGTAACTACTCACTTGTTCCATAGGAACAGGCTCAACCATAATTTGGCTGTAACCACCGACTTCGTTGTAACGGGTTAACATGGCTGCCAAATTTTCAGTTTTTAAATTTGCCGTAGCATCATCTAAAATCACATCAGGTAACACTACAACAAAAGGTTCATTACCTATAATAGGTCGAGCTTTTAATACCGCATGCCCTAAACCTTTAGCTTCGCCTTGGCGAACATGCAAAATAGTGACATCTTTCGGGCAAATTGCTTGTATTTCATCAAGTAACTGGCGTTTAACACGCTTTTCCAACGTAGTTTCAAGCTCAAATGACTTATCAAAATGGTTTTCAATCGCATTTTTAGAAGAGTGTGTAACTAAAACAATCTCCTTAATACCAGCAGAAATACATTCATTAACAATGTATTGAATAAGCGGTTTATCAACAATAGGTAACATTTCTTTTGGTATTGCTTTTGTTGCTGGCAACATCCGTGTTCCTAAACCCGCGACTGGTATTACCGCTTTTGTGATCTTGTTTGGCATTTTTATCCTTATTTGCAAATTTTTATTTATTGTATGGGTTGTTTATTCAGTTGTCATGGACTTTATAGATAAAATTTTTCAATGTATGTTTCAATAACTAAAAATAATTACTACTTTAAAAAAACACGTTAAATAATTAAAAAAAACTAAAGCAAATAAGCTCAGTTTAAATTTATAAACCTCCTCACAACAGTGCTAGCCGCCAATATCATTATTCACAACGACAAGGTTAACCTCATGTTTCTACTATAATTACCTGCCTTTTAAGTAACGCAACTATTCATACAATAGATAAAAAGATATAATTAATTTTTAACCCAAGCCACTTTAGCCATAAATCAATATTTTGTAATGTTTTGTTATATTTAGTTATGGTTTAGCTTTCAGAGCAACATAAATTTAATGAAAAAATTAATTTCAATATTCATAACTCTAACGATTCTTATGCTACACCAAAGCGCTCAAGCTGAGCCTTGGGTCAATACCTCTAACATATACTTAAAAGCCAATATTCAATTACTCGCAGATTCGGGCCATATCATAACACCCGTCACAACCTACCCATTAATGTGGCAAGATATTATACGAGATATTAAAAATATAGAACTTAACAACTTAACCCCTAACCAGTTAAACGCTTATCACTATATAAAATATCAATTTCAATTAGCGAGCAAAAACCAAATACGTATAAAAGCTCAAACATCGAAAAACGACAATCGATTTGTCACCTTTGGTGATACTTTTCGTGATAAGAATAGCATACAGGTTCAATTTAGTATGGTTGGGGATAACTTTGCCGCCAAGCTTTCTCCTAGATTTAGTAATTCACGAAACGATACAAATAGTAGCAATTTCAAGGAAAGTTATATTGCTGCTTTTATTGGCAACTGGGTAATTTCATTAGGTAAACAAAATAGATGGTATGGTCCAACTTGGGACACAAGCTTAAGCTTATCCAACAACGCTAGTCCGATACCTGCAATTGCGCTTACTCGAAAGTCGGCCGAACCATTTACTATCCCTTTCACCAAAGTAGATATACCGTGGACTGTTACAACTTTCATGGGAAAAATGGACGATAACCGAATAGTAAAAAACACTTTACTCTGGGGTTTCAGGCTTAATTTAAAACCATTTAAGAATCTAGAGTTAGGTGTCACCCGCTTAGCCCAATGGGGAGGAGAAGGCCGGGAACAAAGCTTATCTACTTTTGGGGATATACTAATTGGCAAAACAAATTGCGGTATTGACGGAGTTGTTTGCGAAGGTAACACCCTGAATCCTGCAAACCAACAAGCCGGATATGATTTACGCTATACCATGAATATTTTTGATTTTCCGTTGAGTTTTTATGGGCAAAAATTTGCTGAAGATGGTAAAGAAGGCACTTTACAATATTTAACTAAAGCTCAACCCCAACTAGGCTTTGATTTACATCTCAATGTTTTTGGTAAGCCAAGTACGGTTTACATTGAGTGGGCCGATAGTCTTGCAGATTGTGGTGAACGGGATAAAATTGGCAACTGTTATTATGAGCATTCAAATTATGAAACCGGCATGCGTTACGAAGGTCGTGCCCTTGGAAGTAGCTACGACAATGATGCAAAAACCTATGTAATTGGCACCATTTCACAACTTGATATCAATACTCATATGACAGCACGTTTGCGTTATTTAGATCTCAATTATGATAATCAAGACAAAGCTCCTAATAACTCAATAATTGGCAATACAGTGGCTAGTATCGCCGAACAGGTTTGGATAATTTCAGCTAGTATTCAACATGATAAGCAAAACTGGCGCTTTACTTTAGGAACTGATATTAGTCGTTCAACTTACACTGATAAGTTACCTAATAGTAACGATTTGAATATTTCACTGACTATTGAATATAACCTTTAGAACCTGGGGTTTTCAGGTGAGTATTTCATCTGAAAACCCATATTATTTATTTAATGATTATTGATCCCTTCACTTTGTAATGATAGAGAAAAATTTTACTCTATCTCTTTTTGATGAAAAGGCTTGTTATAAGCGTATTATTGATTGGTACTTTTTGCGGCTTGTCGCCTGAAAGAACACACAACCCTTAATATTAATAGCATAGAGAAAAGCATCATGGCATGTACAATATTAAGGATTCAATTTTTGTTCGGCGAGCCGCGTATTAAGTTTCAGTAAATAATAAAAATAATACCGCTGGGTATTATTTTTATGCGTTTTAAATTTAACGACTACTACCTACTTTTTATAAAACTCTTTAAAGCCATGTGCTTCAGCGTAACTATCTAGCTCATTAAAATAAGCTACACACATGGCCAAATAAGTGTTCGAAAATAACTTAACTGCTTCAGCTTCTGTAGCATCAGTAAATAATATATCAATATTTTCTTTTATCGCGCCTTGGGCTAGCAAACCTGCAAACACTTTAGCGCACTCACTTTGCTCACAAATAATAATACGAGACGGATCAAAATTGTCATGCAAAGCTTTACCTTCACTCAAAAATTCCGGTGAAAATAGTATATTTTCACCGCATAGTTCTTGTTTAATATTCTCTGTGTAACCGACAGGCACGGTAGACGTTATAATCATTACGGCATTCGGGTTTACAGCCAAAACATCTTTTATAACCGCCTCAACAGACGAGGTATTAAAGTAATTGGTTTCTACGTCATAATCAGTAGGTGTGACAATAATAACAAAATCAGCATCGCTATAGGCTAAATTTTTTATCGAGTGTTGCTTTAAAATTGATAGCTTTGTTCGCTAAAAAGTCTTCAATTTCAACATCAACAATAGGTAATTTTTTTGATTTAATAAATCGACTTTTTCTTTAATTATATCAACCGCAATCACTCGATTGTGCTGTACTAACAACATTGCATTTGATAAACCTACGTAGCCTGTGCCGGCTATAGCTATTTTCATACTTTTCCTTAAAGACCTAAGAGTATTGCTCAGCTATCCAGTTTTGGTATGAACCATCCATCACACTCTGCCACCACACCTCATTATTTAAATACCAAGCAACGGTTTTAGCAATGCCTGTTTCAAATGACTCTTTTGGCTTGTAATTCAGCTCATTATTAGTTTTAGTCGCATTAATAGCATAACGACGGTCATGACCAAGTCTGTCTTTCACGTAAGTAATAAGTGACTCAGTGTTCTGCGTCACTGCCGCTTTAGCTGCAGGAAAACGCGTAGCTAAACATTTGTTTTCTTTAAAACTTTAAATTCAAATAATACAGATTAAAAATTTATGTATAACTCAACTTAAACCAACTCTTCAATTTTACTCAACATTAGCTCTGCAAGCTGTTTACGATCATAGTTTTTTGCAGCTTGACTACTATTCACTGCTATTACTTTTAATCTTGGGTGATCGTTATATAACTCTCGAATAATTAGAGCAACATCCTTAGGTGATTCAGGGTTAACAATAACGCCTGAATTACTTTTCTCTAAAATATTTGTGGCCTCACCATTCGGTGAAGTCATAACCATAGGAAGGCCCATCCCCATTGACTCAAAGATTTTCGAGGGTATGACGGTTTTAAATAATTCAGTATCTTTTAAGCTAATAAGAGAAATATCACATAAGCTCCATAGTTTCGGCATTAATTGCTTTTCTTGTCTAGGGATCAACACAACATTTGATAACTGTTTGTCTTTAACCAATTTTTCAACATCTGCTTTTGCAGCACCTCCACCAGCAAATAAGATACGAACATCTTTTAAGTCGGTTAATAATTCTGCAGCTTCGACAATTTTATCTAATGAATGTGCCAAGCCGTGAGTGCCAACATACCCTACAACAAATTTATCAGTTAAACCGTATTGCTCAGCAAAAGCTTTATCTTTGTGAAGTACTGGTTCATACATTGATAAATCGACACCATTCAATACAACATCAATTTTTTTTCCATCAACACCGCGTTCAATTAATTCTGATTTGAAACTATGAGTAACAGAAATAATTTTATCTGCTCGCTTATAGAGAAACATTTCAATTTTCTCAAGTATACGTACAGGTAAAGATCGACCCATAGCTCCAACAGCTGTTATTGAAGCGGGCCAAATATCTCTTAACTCAAATACAAAAGGCTTAAACCTTATGGCTGATAACGCCCAAGCGCTTATCGCGGTAAAAAACTGAGGGGAAGTACCAACAATTACATCAGGTTTTTTAATAAACAAACCTGCAAAAAAACTCGTTACCATAAATGACATAAAGTCTAATATACGCTTCGCAAAGCCCTCATTAGCAGTAATATAGGTTTTCACTCGTCTTACTTCTATGCCATCCAACTCAGATTTAGAATACCAGCGATTCTCATAACCATCAAATACCTTACCTTCAGGAAAGTTGGGTGCGCCAGTAATAATAGTAACTTTATGGCCCAATTTAACCCACTCTCTAGCATGTTCGTATGTTCGGGTGGCGGGAGCATTTCCTTCAGGTGGAAAATTATCCGTTAAAAATAAAATATGCATATTAGAGAGATTTCCAATTAATTCGATAAGTCACTTGAGATTTTTTGTATTCTAGTCTTAATTTTTTATTCGCTATAACAACACCGAATTCAGGGTGCCAAGTTGAGTCTTCAACAGTTAAATTTGCTCCGCTAACCTCGAGTATTATTTCATGGTTAGTTGATTTTAACGTGCAATCAGTGGGACTATTCGAAACAACTTCAATATCAGGATGTAAGTGCAAATATCCAAATGCAGAATCAAAATCGCCCTGAATAACATCTTTAATTTCACAAGCAAATATAGATACATTCCAAGTTCGATGATGAATGCATTTCATCCCTTGTTTTCTATACCCATTATGCGCAGCAGAAAATTGCACGTTTTTTCCTGTAGTCACTTTACCCACAGAACGATTGCCAATATCTGCTCTCTTCGCTACTCTAAAGCCACTCCACACTTGTGAAGAGTTTTGCTTATTTATTTCAACCGTATTATGAGCCGAGGTGCCTCTTTGTCTTAATCGCTCTCTGCTCATTCCGTACAAAGATGTTCCCGAATTAACAAAAACTCTGGATTGACCTAATGACAATTCAAAAGATAACGAATCTGCATGTGCATGCCCCGGTATATAACTTGGGCCGACAGGTGCCAAATCAGCAATTAAATTCATTTCAGCAGTTTTAACTGATACATAGCCAGTATTTTGCATGTTATGAACAATGAGTGCATCTGTAGGCGTGATTAGCTCATTAACAGCAAAGCCAAGCTTAGTTGCATATTCTCTAAGAATCGCGTTTTCAGGTGCAATACCAAATGCTGAATCATTGAAAAAGCTGAACTTATCATCACCATGGCTCATTATATGTAACCAGCCAAACATTTTAACGATAGTCTGCTTGGTTAATTCGATTACATCTACAGGAACTCTAGATGGATAAGACTTAAATAAGTTAATTAAATCTAAAAGGTCAGTAAGCATAATTGCATGATACATAGGTGTTAATTCAAAGCTACCGCCATCACTTAACACCTGCTCCTTCAATTCAGTTTCGTATCCTTTTAAGGCTATTGCCAACCATTTATCAGCTTCTTCCCCTTCAAAGTAACAACCCGCAAACATTAATGCTTTTAAATTGACAAAGTAATGATTACCTAATAAATGTTTTTCTAAATCTTGAGATAGAAAATCGGCTTGTTGAGCTAAGCTATTTAACGTTTTTTCACTTGTGTCTAAACCAAATAAAAATGCTTTAGTCCAATTTACTATCCTTAAAGATAATGTATATGACTCCCAACCATTACCCCCATTATTAGCAGGGTTTTCATCAACCCACTTATTTATCCAGAACAATTGCAGCTCTTTACGGCTATGACTATCAAAGGACGTTAAATCGTCAAAATAATGTAAGTTATACAGCCACAGCTTTTCCTCTTTATCATTATTCCAATCATTTGGTGAGCTTACAGAGCCCTGGTGATTCAAAAATAGAACATTACTCTCATTCAAAAACTTTTGAGAACAAAGCTCTTGCCTAACCCAGCTCCCGTCTTTTACTGCTTGGATACCTTCAACATAATGAATTTTAGGGTGGATGATTTTTTTTAAAATACGATGATAAATTTGGGTAAACTTAAGGTACTTTAATGTGTGAAAGTAAATGGATAATTTAGCCATGAAACCAACCTTTAAGTAGGTACTTATTTTTAAGATGAACTGACGATAAAGAAAAAGGGACATGGCTAAAACCAAGTCCCTCATTTATATCAACGAACAACAAGAAGTATTATTTTCTAAGTGACTCTGAAATATTAACTGAACAACGCGCTACTTCCATAATTTCATTAAATGAAATTGGAGAATCCTGCCCTGCTTGAATTGATTCAATAAAAGCATTCGAACAGTTAGCCTGACCTTTATCTTGAGTCATTAACTTTTCTTTACTGAAGCCTTTCCAATCATAACCAATGAGTTTCCTGAAATTATCAATTTGTAAAACACCGTTATTTGCAAATACTTCAATACGCTCTTTAGCAAAAGCCTTACCACCATTAGCTAAATAGTTAATGGTGCCAAAAGAACCATCTTTAAAAGATAGCGTTATCGAAGCTTTGTCTTCTGTTATATCCAAACCGTCAGCCTTGCCCATACAAGTAGCTGTAAAGCCCGTAATTTCACTTCCAGCTAAAAATCGCATTAAGTCGATATAATGACATGCTTCGCCAATAATTCGACCACCACCTATATCAGGATCTTGCGTCCAATGATCACTAGGTATAGCACCAGCATTCATCGTCATAATAAATGCTTTAGGTTCAGCAACGTTTGCTAGTAGTTTTTTCATTTTTATTACATGAGGTGCAAATCGTCGGTTGTAACCAACCATCACTTTACATTGGCCTTGCTGCTTATTGTAAGCAATTTCAATAGCATCTAGTTCATCATGTGTTAACGCCAAAGGTTTTTCTACAAAAACATTCTTACCTGCATCTATTGCTTGTATCACCTGTTGAGCGTGTAAATTATGCTGTGTGGCAATAACAACGGTATTAACTGCTTTATTCTCGAGTAATTGGGTTAAATCTGTAGAGGCATTAGAAAAATCATTTTTCTTGCCATGATGTACAGCACTAACACCACCACTGGTTAACAAGGTATCAAGCTTTGCACCTGCACCTTTAAAAGCTGGAATTAATACTCTTGATGCATAGTTGCCACCGCCAATAAATCCACAAACGGCATCTTGTGCTGTATAGTTTTGCGGCTCGCGTATACTGACTAACTTTTTAGTTAGCAAGTCATCAGCATTAGATGGGTAGTTCAACAAAATACCAAGAGAAGAACGATCATCTAGGCATTTATAAGCATCAATAGCATCATCAATTTCGAAGCGGTGGCTTATCAATGGTTTCATATCTAAAGCACCTGACGACATTAAATCAAGTACCGCTTCAAAGTTACGTTGTTCTGTCCAACGAACAAAACCTACCGGATAATCATTACCTTTGTCTTCATATTCAGTGTCGTAACGACCAGGACCATACGAGCATGAAACTTGAAATGAAATTTCTTTTTCATAAAAGTCAGCTCTAGACAGCTCTAAACCAACCACACCAACTAAAACAATACGACCACGCTGACGACACATGTTTGCGCCATGACTAACAGGATCATTACTTTTAGTTGACGCCGTAATAATTACAGCATCTACACCTTGCCCACGAGAAAACGCGTTTGCTTTAGCTATAGCATCTTCACCTTGCGATAGATCAACTGTCTCAGCACCAAATTCACGCGCCATAGCACATTTTGAAGAATCAAAATCAATACCTAGCACACGACAACCGTTAGCTCTTAATAGTTGTACAGTTATTAAACCAATTAAACCAAGGCCAGTAACAACAACAGTCTCACCAATGGTTGGGTTAGCAATTCTAACACCTTGCATTGCGATAGCTGCAAGGACAGTAAAAGCAGCGCTTTCATCGTCAACGTTACTTGGTATAGCCGCACATAAGTTTTTAGGAACACGAACGATTTCGGCATGATTGCCGTTTGAAATAACACGAGAACCTACCTCGAAAGCAGTCCCGCCATTATCTTGTACAATGCCAACATTACAATAACCAAGAGGAAGCGGTTGGTCGAGCTTAGAGCGCACAGCATCTATTGTTGGCATTAGTCCGTCAGTTTTAACTTTACCTAATACCATCTTAACTTTATCAGGCTGAGAACGGGCTTTTTGGATCCAGCCCGACTTACCAAAATCAATGAGCATACGCTCTGTACCAACAGAAACTAAAGATTTAGTAGTGGATATTAATAACTGCCCGCTTTTATTCTGAGGACAAGGCACTTCTACTAACTGAGTTTCACCGTTAGCTATGTTTTGGAGAATTTGTTTCATATTTGTTCACAATTTTTTATTAAAAGAGATACTTTGCCAGATTTTGTAAGATATGGACTTGATATAAATTTAAGTTCAAACGTAATATTAACATTATCAAAATCAAAACTACTTATATCAATATCTTTTTGTGACACTATATACAAAATAGCTTTACCTTTGACCTTTTGTTCCACTTGGACGAAGTCGATTACATTAAATGCGTCATGGTGTCTGCCAAAAATTATTGCAGTCAAGCTAATTGGGGTCTCTAATTCATCTAAAATGAAATCACCCACTCTACCAGACGATATCTCAAATGCAGCTAGAATGTCATTTTCATAAACTTCATTCTTGACTAAGTCACCTGTATCATACCTGATAAAAGGTGAATTGATATTGTCATAACTGGTACCGATCAGGCGATTTTCGTGTTCTATTTCTGTAGGAACCGACTCAACAAAACCGTAAGTTTGTAATGGAAAGTATTTAAAATGCTCCATTTTTTCATAGGCTAGAATTGACATTTCGCTATGCCCATACCAAGAAAGAGTTGGTGCTTTAAGAACTTCTTCGATTAGTTTTCTATAATGAGGTGCTGGATATTCTGATCCTAAAAAAACTCCTTTCAATTTAGTTTTAAAGACAGATGACACATCTATATTTTTATCTTTTAAGTATTTACAGAAAGAATAAATAGCACTAGGGTATCCGTGAATATAAGTTAGTTCTTTAGTTATGAGCTGAATCGCTTCAACAACTTCACAAATAGGAATATAAGCATCTACTATATATTCATTATGAACAACGTTGTACTTAAGGGGTGTTCCGCCATTATTCTTTCCCCTAAAAGTCAATTTAAGATCTAAATATGTATATTCTAACTTAGACCAAATTGAATGCATATAAGCCCATTCCCTAGCGAATGCATTTTCGTCAACAAAAAAATCTAAAGGTGCTCCAGATGTACCTCCTGTATTAATTTTCATCGCCTTTTTAGCCAGATTGGAACGCTGTGATAAGTCAAACTTTTTTAGATCTGACTTTGTTATTATAGGAACCTTTGAGAAGTCAGATAAAGACTTGAAATCAGATGGCTCAAAACCTTTACTGTTATAGTAAAATTTATAAAAATGTATATTTTCATAAGCATACTCGACTATTTTTTTTAACTTCCTATAGTGGTAATCATCTTTTTCTCTTGCACTTTTAGAATCATAATCTACTAGTTGTTTTTTATGAAAATTATAATCTTTACCTAAGCGAACACTAAAAGGAATATATCTAAATACGCTTAACATGCCTGAATATTTTTGTACTATTTTTTTTATTTTAACTATCATAATGCTACACTAAACGCTTAAAAAGAGAGCTATACACAATCAGCCCTTTAATTATGATGTTTTCAGCCCCTTTAGATGAAATAACTTTCCCTGGAATTCCACCAAGAGTTACGCCTCCATTTAAAAAATCTTTAGTGATAACCGCGTTTGCTCCAATAGCAATATCATCGCCAATGGTTATCTTTCCTAAAAGAACTGCGCCAGGACCAATAAATACATTATCACCAATCATAGGTGCATCAGAACTTGTTCCTGCTGCTGCACCAATAGTGACTCCTTGATGAATCCTACAATTTTTTCCGACCTTTGCTCCTCCATTAACTATTATTCCCCCGTAATGGGCTATAGATAGACCTGGACCAAAGACGTTATATGGTATATCAAAACCTAACTTAACACTCTGTCGACGATAATAAAGCTTAAAAAACATAATTAAAAAGTGATTCTTATTACAGTTCATTAAATACTCAATTTTTCTTAATGTTCTTTGAAATCGCCAAATATCATCAAATAAAAAGCTTTTAATATCTCTTTTTTTACCTAAAGATATTCGATCGGCTTCTAAATATTGTTTATAATCTTCTTTCGAAGTAATCATAAACGCTCCTTTAAGTTATTAAATTTTTTCGATAAAATCTAAATATAAACTAACCGACTTTAAACTAAATTCACTTTGTATTTTTTCAGAAGAAAATATTTTTTTCAAAAAGTCATCTTCATCAAGAAACTCATATAGTATAACCTCTGACTCTCTATCCACTACATTAGATGCAATCACTCTCGTACCGGACATAAGAGCTTCTTGAACAGCTAATGACGAACCATCCATACTTGTCGGGCGCAAGTATATATCGCTTAATTGAAGAATAGAATTAAAATCAATAGCGTTAGGATAATATTCTATTCTCATTTCATCATGATATTTTTGAATAACATCTTTGTATTCTGCAGACACGTCAACAACGATTACTTTAAACTTTTCATTTGATTTAGATAGCGAAGCAAGAGCAAATTCAACCCCATATACTTCGAAACCATCTTTATACGCCTTACTATTAGCATAAAGTAATAAAGTTAATTCATCATTACATTGTTTTGTGATTTTTGGATGCCTGTATCCTTCTTTAAATAAGGTTGGGAGCTTAATCATTGGCTTTTCAATTCGGCTTGACCAATAGTTCATAATTTTATCATTTAAAAAAACGACGCCATCACTTGCCTTTATACATAGCCTATTGATCATGCCATTTTGAAGATTTACCCCGTGGACAGTAAAAATAACCTTCTTGCATTTTAGCTTCAAATATAATACTTGATAAAGGCGCTTGTATTTATTCGTTGCGTGGACATGTCCTAAATCGTATCGCTTAAATAAGCTATCTTCAAAAAGACTATTACATACGAGATTTGGAGCGTAACAGTCAATAGATTCAATTAAATTTTTAACACTAATAGTGACACCACCGATAGGCGGTGGTGGGTTCATATATTGAATTATTTTGAATTTCATTATATCAACTGTTCACTTTTTTTCTGCAATGCTTGTAACAGCTTTGTATGCATTAAGCGCATTTTCCAAATTAAAACACAACTGCGAAACCTTAAAATGTTGGGGAGAAGCTAATACTACACCTGCATTATATGATTTAACAATTGGATAATAAGACTTAATACTTGAGGTCATAATCACATTTACACCACATGATAGATATTCAGCAAGTTTAATCGGGGAAGATACATTATTTACAACGCATTCTTCTCGCAATAAGAAGCCATATTCAAATTTAGATAAAAATGACTCCATTTTGCTACGCGAACTAATTTTGCAAATATTAGTTGCATTATAAGCTTTGTTAGTTAAATGCTTTTTTGCCGTTACATTAAAAACCTCAGGATTTCCTGTTGCAATGTGTAACGTTGCATTACTTCTCACTTCAATAATTTCATTAAATATTGTTAACATCCAATCAATTTTTTGCCATTCAGATACGCCCCCTGTGTAACAAAATGAGTTCTTTAACTTTTCGTCGCCGTTATAACTAAGGTCGGATAAACAGGGTGTAATGCTTTGTTTATCCGTTAAATTGTACCTTTCATTATAAAAGTCTGCCATATATGGGGAAACAAAAACCAGCTCTCTTGCAAATTGAAATGCTAAAAATTCTATCGTACGTAATAGCCAGTACCTAACTTTTGAACGATTCCTTAATAAACTTTCATCAGACAATGCACCTTGCACCCAAAATACACAATAAAACCCAAAACAAGAAAGCAATATGCAGGAAAACACATCTGGCACAAGTATTTTCTCTTTTCTATGTTTAAACATACATACAATTTGCTTTAAAGTACTTGTCGCACAAGTAATTTCAGCGCTCGTTTTCAATCGGTTCTCTACTACGTTACCTTTTTTTGAAATAGCAAATATTTCATTACATTCATATTTACTTGCCAAATTCAAAAAAGAAAAATAAACCGCATCATTTTCCCACCATTTTCCAATAAAAGCTTTCATTAAATGTATCTTCTATAATTCATAATTAATATTACCTAACGCTTTTTTAATTGATTAGCCACACACTCTAAACAATGGCTCTTTGTTGCATGACCCTTGCATCCACTGCTATTTTTGTATGAAGCGAACTTGACATTACTTAAGATAATTAGTTATTGCTCCGGCTACCTTTATAGTATTTGATTATTAGTTTTGTACATAAACGAGTACTACTTTCTGAGCAATTCAAGTATATCAGCTGTGCGCTTATTCATAAGTTCATTATTACCTTTTGATTCGACATTTAGGCGAACCATAGGTTCTGTGTTAGAGCAGCGTAAATTGAAGCGCCATTCACCATATTCTCCTGCAAACTCTAGGCTGATGCCATCAGTCTCATCAAAAAAAATAGCTTCAGTTTGATAAGCCGCTAATACTCGCTCAATAGCTTTTTTCGGCTCTGTTAGCTTAGAATTGATTTCACCTGATGATGGGTATGCTTCTATTCGCTCTGAAACTGCATCTGACAACTTCAAGTTTTTAACACAGAGTAACTCACTGACTAACAACCAAGGGATCATCCCTGAATCACAATACATAAAATCACGAAAATAATGATGGGCAGACATTTCACCACCATAGACAGCATCTTCACTACGCATCCGTTCTTTTATAAAAGCATGGCCTGTTTTACATAGTACTGGCTCACCACCAGCAGCAGTAACTACATCAATTGTATTCCAGGTTAAACGAGGATCATGAATAATTTTAGCTCCTGCATTTTTTTGCAAAAATGCCTCAGCTAATAAACCTACGATGTAGTAACCTTCTATAAATTGGCCTTTTTCATCAAACAAGAAGCAACGGTCAAAGTCACCATCCCAAGCAATACCCATATCTGCTTTATGTTTAAGAACGGCATCTATTGTGTCTTGACGATTTTCAATTAAAAGAGGGTTAGGAATTCCATTAGGGAAATTACCATCAGGCTCGTGATTTACCTTTATAAATTCTATTGGCACATTCAAGGCGTGAAACTGTGCTTCAAGTGCGTCAATAACATGTCCTGCGGCGCCGTTACCAGAATTAACAACAAGCTTAAAAGGCTTGATATTTTTAACATTGATGTAAGTTAGCAAATGCTGCACATAGGCATCAAGGGTCGAACTTAATTGGTAACTGCCGCGCACTAATGCTTTTTCAGCAAAATTTTGAGTCTCAGCAAGTGTTTGAATATCAAATAGCCCCGTATCACCACTAATTGGTTTTGATTCGCTCTTCACCAATTTCATACCATTATAATCCATAGGGTTATGACTTGCGGTAACTTCAACGCCACCATCTACATTCAAATGTGAAGTAGCAAAATAAATTTCTTCGGTACCTGTCATCCCTAAATCAATGACATTCACGCCAGCATCCATTAAGCCATCAGCTACGGCAAGTTTTAATTCTTCAGAAGTTAAACGAATATCACCACCAACGACGACCGTTTTTGCTTTATGAGCATCTCTAAGTAAAAACTCACCATAAGCACGACCAATACGATAGGCGATAGCGTTATTTAATTCTTCACCTAATTGTCCACGAATATCATAGGCTTTGAAACAAGTAAGCTTAGTTTTATTAACGCTTTTAGTTTCTGGCATTGTTAAGCTCTCCCGTACTTATCTTCGAAGCGAACAATATCGTCTTCGCCTAAATAAGAACCCGACTGAACTTCGATTAACTCTAACTCTACTTTGCCTGGATTTTCTAGTGCATGTATTACACCAATAGGAATATAGGTAGATTGATTTTCAGTTAGTAAAATAGTTTTATCACCATTGGTCACTTTTGCCGTACCCGAAACAACCACCCAATGCTCTGCACGATGATGATGCATTTGTACTGATAATTTAGCGCCCGGTTTCACGGTAATACGTTTGACTTGAAAACGCTCACTGCTATCAACAGAGTCGTATTTCCCCCAAGGGCGATAAACTTCACGGTGAGACTTGAATTCGCTTCTATCCTCAGCTTTTAACTGATTAACAATATTTTTAACTTTTTGAACTTCAGATTTTTTCGACACTAAAATTGCATCTTTAGTTTCAACGACAACTACATCATCCAGCCCAATAACAGCTACTAGTTTATCTTGGGAATTAATGTATGAATTAGTAGTATCAATAGCTATAACATCTCCTTTAAATGCATTACCATTTTCATCTTTACTTTCAATTTCCCAAAGTGCAGACCAACTACCTATATCGCTCCATCCACAATCCAAAGGGACTACAACTGCAGAATTTGTTTGTTCCATTACAGCATAATCGACTGATTCATCTGGGCAAGTTTCAAAAACATCCTTATTCACTCTGACAAAATCAGCATCTGATTTAATATCAAGCATGGCTTTTTCACATACTTGATAAATATCAGGGCGATGTGCTTTTAATTCTTCTAAATAACGGCTAGCTTTGAACAAAAACATACCGCTATTCCAGTAATAATTACCGCAATCAACATAACGTTCTGCAGTTTTAGAGTCTGGCTTTTCAACAAATTCAGATACTGCAAAGCCAGATCCATGAATAGCTTCGCCACGTTTAATGTAGCCATAACCAGTTTCAGGTGCTGTAGGTACAATACCAAAAGTAACTAACTTACCTATTTTTGCATGTTCAGTTGCTTGATGAACAGATTGACAAAATGCAACATTATCAAGAATTAAATGATCAGCGGCCAGCACTAGTAACAAAGAATCATTGCTATCTTGTACAGCTTTAAATGCGGCTAACGCTATTGCTGGTGCCGTATTACGGCCAACGGGTTCTAATATTATTCCACTATTAGCAATATCATTAGCACGAAATTGTTCCGCAACTGAAAAACGATGTTCCTCATTACAAATAACCATAGGGGGTTGATGTTCAATACCAACTAAACGTAATGCCGTACTTTGCAACATTGAATGTTCACCATGTAAAGTTAAATATTGCTTTGGAAAAGTCTGACGCGATAGAGGCCATAATCGCGAACCTGAGCCGCCAGCCATAATTACAGGTAAAATCATTTATTATCCAAATTTAGTTTTAATTAATTTATTATAGTGATATTGGTGAAAATTTAGTCCGAGTTATACATCCACATTAGAGTGTCTTGAATAGACTTACGTTCACTAACATCAATAAGTTTTTTCAACAATGAGTCATCACCACACAGCTTCATTATTTCATTATCTCTGACAAAGTCGGGATTAACCCTCACATCAATCGTATAACCAGCTAATACGTTTAATTCATGAATAATACTACGGAGTGATGTCAACTTTCCTGAACAAAAGTTGACATTTAAGTTACTGTCTTTAGAGACGAGAGCTTTTACATACCATTGTGCAACGTCTCTTACATCAGAAAAGTCCCTATATACATCGATGTTACCTAATTCTATAAACCTTTTCTTTTCTTGAAAATGCTTGATTAACTTAGGCACTAAAAAATGCTCTGCTTGCCCAACCCCAGTATAATTGAATGGGCGACAAATCATTAAAGGCAATTTACTCTGCCATTGCCTTGCTGCCATTTCCATAGAAAATTTAGATATACCATAATGATTTACAGGTTCAGGTTTTTGACTCTCACTAATAGTACCTTCAACATTCCCATATATATTTGCAGAACTAGCTAAAACGACTTTACGAAGGTTTAAACCAGACTCATCTAATGCTCTAAGTAAGTTTAGAGTTCCAAGCAAGTTTGTTTCATATATTTCATTAATATTAGTATTACCAACAAACGATAATGCTGCTAAATGAATTACATAATCAGGTTTTACTTTATTAACCAAATTGACTACGCTGTCATAATTTCGTAAATCAACGGATTTATCTACATTATCAACAAATGAAAATCCCTGAGATTTTAGCTCCGACAACACATAAGCACCTGTGAAACTTGAACTTCCTGTAACTAAAACCGTTTTATTAGACATTAATTAGAAAACCCTGATTCATTACGAACTAAATCAGCTTGAACCATCATTTCACACAACTCTTCCAAAGTTGTTTGGGGCTGCCAATCCAATTCATTACTAGCTTTAGTTGGGTCTCCAATAAGTAATTCGACTTCTGCAGGTCTATAGAATTTAGGATTGACTCTAACAACTATTTTATTAGAAGAAATATCTTTTGCTATTTCATTTTCTTCTTTACCTGACCATTCAAGAGCAATGCCTACTGCTTTGAAAGACATAGTAACAAAATCTCTCACTGTTTCGGTTCTGTTTGTTGCCAAAACATAAGTATCAGGCTTATCGGCTTGTAACATACGCCACATACCTTCAACGTAATCTTTAGCAAATCCCCAATCACGTTTAGCATCAATATTACCAAGCTCTAGAATGTCTAGTTTACCTAATTTGATTTTCGCTACTGAATCTGTGATTTTTCGAGTTACAAACTCTTTACCACGAAGTGGTGATTCATGATTAAATAGAATGCCGCTTGTAGCAAACATTCCATATGACTCACGATAATTAATAACCATCCAATGAGCATATAATTTGGCGACTCCATAAGGGCTCCGAGGATAAAAGGCAGTAGACTCTGTTTGAGGGATTTCTTGAACTTTGCCAAACATTTCTGAAGTTGAAGCTTGATAAAATCTTATTGATGAATCTACAATTCTAATTGCTTCTAATAAGTTAACGGCACCGATACCAGTTATTTCTGCGGTGGTAATTGGTTGTTCGAATGATACACCAACAAAACTTTGTGCTGCCAAATTATACACTTCATCTGGCTTACACTTCTCTATCAAACGAATACTATTAGATAAATCCGTTAGATCAAATTCAATTAATTCAAGATTTGGATGTTCTAATACCTTTACTTCAGCAAGTCGCCAGAAATCAACACTACTTGTTCTTCGGTATGCGCCAAAGACTTTATAACCTTTACTTAATAACAACTCAACTAAGTATGCGCCATCCTGGCCAGTAACACCGGTTACCAATGCTATTTTATTCATTATTTTTTCCTATGGATTAAATTACATATCAAAATTGAAATTTGATATATTAAATTAAAAATTTGTTTCTTGAAGAATATTGCTATCTAATGGTTTTATAGTTTATTATTTTTCATAATAGGTAGAATCCACTATTGAAGAATTATAAAATTTGACGTTATACGATCTCAAAAATAAAAAAAAGTAAAAAAATCAATTCACTTGATTATACGTATCTATCCTTTTTATAACAACACTCCCCATTTCCTTTGCTATACAAAAAATTAAAATAATTAACAGAAATGAAATACGCCACGTCCAATAGAAATTAAAAAATGAAACTGCAACTATTACGATACCTAAGTTAAAGTAATCAAATTTAGAGTTCTTCTTAAAATACTTGAGCAATAAAATAAAAATATAAAATAGCATCAAATAAAATAAAACTCCGAATTTAAGTAGGACTGAAGATATATTATGTAAAGAATAAAACCTTCCAGATTTAATTTGTTCCGCTGAAAAGTCATCTTCTACACTAGGTGAAAACTGAAAATTAAATTTAAGTTTACTCTCTGTTATATATCCTCCTATGATTTGTCCAAAAGAAATATCTAAAATACCTTTATCAAAAAAATTTACTATTTCAATAACCCTAACTCTTGGTGACCAAGGAATATTATTAATATCACCTGTAGCAGAATTAATAATTGCGTTAGTTTTATTAATAAAAATATCATTTTGTTTATTTTCTGAAGCCACTATTTTAGAGTTCCCTAGATTACCATTCATTATAAGAAATAAAATAAGACAAAATACAATTAAAGAAAGCTTTTTAAAAAACAAGATAAAATAAATTAAAGATAACAGTACTATTACGATGATTAATTGTGAACCTAACCCACAGTTGTACATTATAAAAAGGTGACCTATAAATAAAAGCAATGCGATAAATTTACTACCTCCTCCTTTAGAGAAAAGTAAAAACAATGTAAGTGGGAAGTAAAAATTCTGAAACTCATCATAAGAGAGAGGTGTGAATATGTAACTAGGCGAGGCTTTATGCGGCTCTACACCTAAAGTAGTTACAATCAAAATAATATTTGCGACGACCCAAGTAATATTTAGAATATTAGCCAGTCTAACAAAATCCTTCATATTAAATAAAGGATAGCAAGCAATCACAGCTACAGTGATCATGATAAATGTTAAGTCTTTCTTTATAAATGCTAAATGCGTCGAATCAAAAACTTCAGAATTTAGAATATTATTGACGAGAGCGAGAATAATCATAATAGTTAAGTAAGATAATATAAATATTGCTAACTTACTTTTAGGTAATCTAAAATTAAAATCTTTCGCAATTGAAATTGCTAAAAAGAACCAAGAAACTAGATATAAATACCCACCAACCCCTGGTATTACCAGATTATTAATTTCCCCCCAATAGCCACTTGAATATAGAAGTAACGCAAGTACAAATAAATAATGCTTTTTTAATATCCCAAAAAAAATCAAACTGTAAGTTAATATTATCGATATGACAGCCGTGACTGGAGAGAAGAATAGGCATGAAAGAAAAATCAGCAACACAGTTAACAATGAATCTTTATTACAAAGTAGTTTATAGTGTTTTTTTTCTTTCGAGTAAGTAATTAGCATCAATAAATTAATTTAAAAATCTAGTCGAATTAGCTTTCATCAAGTGGATTTTCAGTCTAAATAATTCTCTTTTATAGGAACTATACTCTTCAAGTGAAATATTCTTTAAACGATTGATTATATCAGATAAGTTGTCACATACAATGCCAACGCTTTCAGGCGGAACACCTAAAGACTCACTGTATTTAAAGCTGTTTTTTAATATAATCATTGGCTTATTAATATTTACAATATCAAAAAAAGTTGCACTAGCTCTTAATTCATATTCCTTAGAATCGAGAAAAAGAACAAAAAAGTCCATTTTACAAGCAAGTGTCATCATTTTATTAAAGTCAATTAAGCCATTAGATTCTTCTAATGTGTGAATAGAGCATGGTAATGGCTTGCACGATGAATGAAGACCTCCTGCAAGGTAAAACTCATTTTTAGAATTCAAAAAGTTAATTTGACTGAGTTCAACAAATTTATCAATTCCCTTTTCGACTGTACCTTGCCCTAAAAATCCTACTTTAAAGCCAACATCTAAAGATAAAGATGTAATCATATTTTCTTTTAATTTAATTTCTTCATTGTATAAATAAGGGACCTCAATAACTTTGTATTTGACCCCTTTTAACAATTTTTTTTCATGCAATTTCTTTTCAATATGTTCTCCTAAAATTACATAACAAAGTTTATTTGTCTTAAAATTGATGAACCAAAACTTAAAACTAAATATATATCTCAACCATTCTTTCGGTCTTTTAAAATCGTATTTATTATCTAAATCACACAAACTAGCATGAGGGATTGCATATATATCAGACTTTATAAATATTGAAAATAATTTTATCACAATCTGTGAATCAGCTAATAAAGAGCAAAATAAAAATCGCTTACTTCTTGAAAGGAGAAAAACATTAAATATAATTTTGAACTGAAAAAGCAAACTGGTAATTACATTAACATTTCTTTTTACGTTTATAATTATAAAATTTATTATGCATATTTCTTCTGGAGATAGTAATTCCTTAATATATTTAATGTGATTTTTTTCACCAAAAAAATCAACACTACAACCAATATTATTATTAACAAAATCTTTTATAAGTTTAGCATTTACCACTACGTGTTCTTTACCAACACAAAATGATTCGACGATTGTTAACTTTTTTTGCACACTGCAACCCCATATTATAAAGACAATATTTTAACAAGAAAATCAAGAATAAGATAATTTTTTAGCTCCAACCCATGGCCAGTACCAATTATTAAATAATAATTGAACTAAGCCATGGGAAGCGATCAAACCTAACAATCCTAGACTAAAAACCTTAGTACTTAACAAACTAAATAAGACAATAATAACACCTGATATAAAGTAAGCTTTGACAAAGGGGGTGTAATTAAGAGTCGTTAAGTAGATTGCAAATGCTGAATGATTAACGTCTAACAATTGAATTAACAACATCAAAATAAGGATTGGGGTAACGACCAAAGATGTTTCTTCACTAATATTATTGATTATAGGCTTACCGATAAAAATAAGCCCTATAGACAAAATAACAAAAGCAATTAATGATATAGTTAAACTCTTATAAAAGATTTTATGAATATCTATTTTATTTCTGATTGCCTGCAAAGAATTAATTCTTGGGATGTTTAGATTAAAATACATAGATGATACAGACGAAATTATATTTATCAATTGTAACGACAGGCCATAACTGGCAGCTACTTTTAACCCAAAAAAGCTAGATGCTATGAACAAGTTTACTTTAAATATTAGAAACGTACCTAAATGTGCAGTACCTAATCGCCATGAAGATGAGATAAGTAATTTACTTAAATCCTCAGTGCTAACCCCGACCTGTAAAAATAAGGTCTCTTTCCGCTCTGGTGCATAAAACACTCTATACATCAAAAACCTATTATATATCACTGAAATCAATATCGAAATTGACAATGACAATAGCCCAAAACCAAATAAAAGCATAGGGATAGCAATTAATATTAGTAGTAGTTTAGATTTTGCTAACGCTTTATTTACTTCTGTTTGTTGACCTCTCCCTTGCAATAAGCCATTGAAATAACTAAAATAAAACCCAATTACACTAGAAGTAGCAAATATAGGCCAAGCTACATATATTGTTTTATCAGAGACACCTAAACTATAGAGGTACATAGTCCCCATAATAAATAAAACAAATAAAGCACCTGAAGCCACATAGCGATAAACTACTTTCGAAGCTTGAATAAAATTAAGTAACAAACTTTCATTCAAATGCTCATTGCTATGTTCAGGGAGTCCTTGAGCAGTAAGAGAATCCACCCCAGAATAGATATATGAACTTAAACGGGATACTGTTGGCTGTAGTCCAAATTCAAGAAGCTGCGCTAATCCTGCGAGTCCAAAAAAAACATACCACAACCCCATTTGCTCTGCAGACAAATTTGCAATAGCAACTGGAATTAATATTGCTCCAGATCCGATATATAAAAATTGAGATAAATATCCCCAAAGGATATCATTTTTATTGATTTTTGAAACAACCAAAAGTATTTACTTCTTATTTTTATTTATTTAAAGGATATAATGAATGTAGGTTAAAGCTAATGGTTCCAAATACCTTTAGTGTCGATTATCATACCTTGGGTTGGTTTAGATGCTTTAAACTGCTTATGATCGACAAGTAGAACATGTATATCGGCATCCACGATTGCCTTTTCAAATAATGTAAGCTCTACATTAACTAATTTTACGGGTCTTGATTCAATATTCGGCTCAACGGCAAATACACTTCCTGTGTGCATATTTGCAATTTTTTGAGTAATATCGAAAGCCGGACTTTCACGTAAGTCGTCAATATCAGGTTTAAATGCAAGGCCATAACAAGCGATTTTGAGATCTTTTGCTCTTTTACTTGAGTTTGCTTGTAAAAAATCTGCAATTGCTATTTTTACTTTATTCACAACCCATTCAGGTTTAGCATCATTGACTTTACGAGCAGTGTGTATTAATTGTGCTTGCTCTGGTGTTTTTGAAATAATAAACCAAGGATCAACAGCGATACAATGTCCTCCAACGCCTGGTCCAGGTTGTAATATATTAATTCTAGGGTGTCGATTAGCTAATGAGATTAACTCCCAAATATCAATATCTAATTTATCACAAATAATTGAAAGCTCATTCGCGAATGCAATTTGAACATCTCGACAACTATTTTCCGTTAGTTTGGCCATTTCAGCTGTACGAGCATTTGTTATGACACAGTCACCTTTTACAAAGGTTTTATAAAGCTCTACCGCAGCTTCTGAACATTTATTAGTTAAACCACCAATAACTCTATCATTTTCTACAAGCTCTCTCACAACATGACCTGGCAATACACGCTCAGGACAATGAGCGATTCGAATATCAGATTCTTCGCCATTGGTTTGAGGAAAGGTTAAATCTGTTCTTGCTTGTGCAAGCCATTCGGCCATTTGTTCGGTTGCGCCAACAGGTGATGTTGACTCAAGAATCACTAAATCGCCTTTTTTAAGTACTGGAGAAATTGCTTTTGCTGCGGCTTCTATGTACTTAAGATCAGGTTTTGGAATATCGCCTTCATTAGCTATAGGTAAAAATGGTGTTGGCACAGCAATTAAAAAAGCATCTGCGGGCTCTGGGTTTATAGTCGCTCTAAGGTAACCCTCTGTTACAGCAGCATGTACTAACATATCAAGATCTGGTTCTACTATATGTATTTGACCTTTGTTTATAGTATCTACTGCATGTTGGTTAACATCAACGCCGATAACTTTCTTTTTACGAGAAGCAAACATCGCTGCTGTTGGCAAGCCTATATAACCAAGGCCAATTACTGAAACTGTATCAAATAACATAATGAATTCTTTTAAATTAGTTGTATAAATATTTTATTTTACAGAGCATCTAAGATGCGTGAACATGCCTTACCATCACCATAAGGATTATGAGCAAAACTCATTGTTTTATAAGCTTCTTCGTTGGATAGTAATAAGCTCAGCTCTGTTACAATCGAATCAACTTCAGTGCCGACTAACTTAACAGTGCCGGCATCAATAGCCTCAGGTCTTTCGGTTGTATCACGCATTACAAGTACAGGTTTACCCAATGAAGGTGCTTCTTCTTGTATTCCGCCTGAGTCAGTTAATAGCACATATGATTTATTCATCAAATATACAAAAGGTAAGTAATCTAATGGTTCGATGAGGAAAACATTTTTTAAGTCAGCAAGTAGCCTATTAACAGGCTCTCTTACATTCGGGTTTAAATGCATTGGGTACACAAATTCGACATCAGGAAACGTTTTAGCTAATTGTGAAATCGCTTCGCATATACGCTCAAATCCACCTCCAAAACTCTCGCGACGATGACCAGTAATAAGTACTAAGCGTTTTTTATCGTCTAAAAAACTAAACTGTTTTTTTAATGATGATTTAAGGTCAATATTAGTTTCAAGTTTTTCTATTACATCATGTAAAGCATCAATAACGGTATTGCCGGTAACAATAATATTTTCCACAGCAACATTTTCAACTAACAAGTTTTGCTTTGATATTTCAGTAGGTGCAAAATGTAAATCAGCAATGGCGCCGGTTAACTTTCTATTTCCTTCTTCAGGCCAGGGAGAATAAACATTTCCAGTTCGTAATCCAGCTTCTACATGTCCAACTTTTATTTGTTGATAATAAGCGGCTAATGTTGTTGAAACTGTTGTTGCAGTATCACCATGCACTAACACATATTCAGGTTTAAATTCAGCCAAAACAGGCTTTAAACCTTGAAGAATTCCACAGGTGATATCTGTTAAGTCCTGGCCCGGCTTCATTAAATTCAAGTCATAATCAGGTGATATTTCAAAAAGCTCTAAAACTTGATCTAGCATTTCTCTGTGTTGAGCAGTTACGCAAACTTTAGCTTCAAATCGTTTATCTGCAGCAAGAGCATGAACTAACGGCGCCATTTTTATTGCTTCTGGTCGTGTACCGAATACTGTTAATATACGTTTTTTATTCATGATTATTATTTACACTCAAATTCAGTAGTATTTGTTGTTAACCACTTATATCGATAACACTAAGCGAAAAAGCTGGTTATTCAATTTAGGGTAATTGTGAGAGTTAGTTAAATTTATTGGCTTGTATTAGCGCAAAAAAAATATCTTAACTTATTAGCTTACTCATTATACTTCCAACTGAAATGTCGGGCATATTTGTTATAAAGGATAAAGATCACCACAAACAAGGCTAACTCTATACTTTCAGGCACTTGAAAATATTCACCTAACACACCAATTAAGGACATAACGACTGAAGCGATTGAAATGACTAACAATGTTTGATGTGATGACAAGCCTGCACGTTGCAATATGTGGTGTAGATGATCACGATCAGGTTTGAATGGGGATTTACCTTTGCGGTAACGGCGCATAACTATTGCGAGCATATCCATTAACGGAATTGCACATATCCATAAAGCGGTAACTGGTCTAAACGATGCGTTATCACCTTGCGTGCCTATGGTTAATAACCAGATGACACTGAGACCGATAAACATACTACCGGCATCGCCCATAAATATTTTTTTGGTATATTTTTTAAAGTAGCCTAGATTAAACATTAGATAAGGCAAGGTGGCTGTAGCTAAGATTAACGGGTAAGTTAAATAACCACTATTGCCACTCATTAAAAATAATACTGCAATAGCGGTAAAAGTATTCAGGCTTAAACTACCCACTAAACCGTCGATACCATCTACCATGTTATAAGCATTTATAACAACGATTATGGCAAAGTAGGTAAATATAATACCTAATGGGCCAAGTTCAATATTACCTAAGCCAAATAAGTCACCTAAGCTCCCAATATAACCACCCACACCGTAGATCATTAAACTGGCGATAATAATTTGGCCAACAATACGAATGCGTACTTTAAGGTCGAATTTATCGTCAAGTGCGCCAATAAATACCATCATCGCTGAGGCAATTAGGTACATACGAAGTTCTAGGGTATTAGGCAACCATAACAAGCTCGCCGCTAACACTGCAACAAATATAGAAATGCCACCGATAAGGGGAATTTGCCCTTCATGATGCTTTCTTGCATTGGGTTTATCAACTAAACCAACATCTACTGCAATTGGCTTGAATAATTTAATTGCCAAAAAAGCAAAACAAAAAGCGCTTAAGGCAGTTAAGGCAGTAATTATCATCTAAATATACTCCTATTCACCTAGCACTTGGCTTGATCGTGTTGGTTGAACTGATTTCGATGCTTTTTTATTATCAGCTAATAGACTGGTACTCAGCTTAGTAGTCGCTCCTTTATTAGTAAAGTAACGTATTAAGACGATTAGCACTGATAAAATCCCACCTAGCATAGTACCTAATACAACTATCAGAGCGCGTTTAGGCTTGGCTTTTTCTTCTGGTGCATTAGCCGGGTCAATAGTTTTTAACACATATTCTTTTGAGACTTCTGCCAGCATTATCGTTTTAGTTTGCTCTTCTATTAGCTGATAAAATACAGTTTGCATATCTGATAATTGAGTTTCTTGCAATTTTTTAGTCAAATAGTCGATGCTATTTTGTGCTTCAACCTTGTCTTGTTCGCGCATAGTCGCATTAATGTCTTCAACTAACCATAACAACCATTGTGTGGCAATTTCAGGAGAATAATGTTCGATAGCTAATGTGATCATGCCATTTTCTGAATCTTTACTCACTGATAGCACTTGCTTAAATGCTTTAAATGCTTCCCATGGAGATGGTTCAGGTTTTTTCGGCGGTTTAACGTCTCTTAACCAAGTGCTTGTCTTCTTGTTATAAATCTCACCATCAATGGTTAGGGTATTACTATTAGCATCCCAATTATTAGCAGCCATTAATGGAACTAATAGTTGGTGATTGACTATGAAATCTTCAAGAAAAAGTCGTGATTTAAGTATCTCAAGTGCTAAACCAGTTTTATCAGTACCTCCACCGCTGAGATTGATACCGGCAAGACTTGCTAAACCACCAAATTGCCCTGCCATTTTAGATAAACCACTAGCACCACCTTGCTCACTTGCAGGCGAGAGCAAAGTTGTTGCTTGATAAATATTCGGTTGATTAATCGCATAAAACACTGATGATATAAAGAATATAACGCTAATAGCAATAATTAGTAACTTGCCTGACCATATAGCATGCCATAGTTCGGCCAAATCAATTACGTCGTCTTCGGTGAGGTGTTGTTGCTGATAAAATTCTTTTGAATTCATTGCGTTGACTTCACTAGAAGTACTTCCTTGCAATTTATGACTTTTCACAATAACTCGCATTTAAGTTCATTTAAATAACTATTCCTAGAGGCTGTTTATACTAATATATAATACTAACTGCCCAACTGAATAGGTATTATAACAAGGTCTTCGACCTTGTTAATAGTGCTTTATTAATTTTTTAGTCACAGTGACTAAAAAATATCATCGAATTTAGATAGTTTCGCTGATTCAGCTTAGATATTTAAGCAGATATGTATCGCTATAAGTTCAGTGGTTGTCTGTATAAAGCAGCAGCGCCTTTCATAATAATATGCTCTGAGACTTGTGTTTGATGCGCTTTTTATTACAACTAATATGTGCTGCTTAAATTGTCGGGCTAAAGTCCGACCAACAATTTAAGTAATACAGACTGTATTAACTTGTTACATATTTTGTTTTTTTATAAAGTCGATATACCAAGGCATTGCTTTGTTAATACCCTGCTGAATACGAAATTCTGGCTGATAACCAAGTAGATTTTTAGCTTTAGATATGTCGGCTTGTGAATGCCGGACATCTCCAGCTCTAAATTCTTGATAAATCGCCTGCTTACTATAACTGACTTCATTAATACTTAAAGCAGACACTAAGCTTGAAAATAACTCGTTCAATGTTGTTCTATCGCCAAGTGCTACATTGAAAACTTGATTTTTACCTTCTTCATCAGCTGTTGCTGCTAATATGTTCGCTTGTACAGCATTTTCAACAAAGCAAAAGTCGCGACTAGTTTCACCATCACCATTAATAAATAGGTCTTGATTTTCTATCATTGCTGCAGTCCATTTTGGAATAACAGCAGCGTAAGCGCCATCAGGGTCTTGGCGTTTACCAAAAACATTAAAATAACGTAAACCTGTCGTATTTAAGCCATAAGTTTTATTAAATACGTCGGCATAAAGTTCATTAACATACTTAGTTACTGCATAAGGTGATAATGGTTTACCAATATTTTCTTCAACTTTGGGTAATGCTGGGTGATCACCGTAGGTAGAGCTTGAAGCAGCATACACAAAAGTTGCAACGTTAGCGTCTTTTGCTGCCGTTAACATATTAACAAAGCCCGTTATATTTGCCGAGTTAGTTAAAATGGGATCGGCAATTGAGCGAGGAACAGATCCTAATGCAGCTTGATGCAAAATGTAATCTACCGCTGTATTCTCAATTGTGAGTGCTTTTTGACAATCTTCAAAGTTTCTAATATCGCCTTTGATGAAAGTAAAGTTATGCCATTGCTTAGATGACACTTCAGATTGAACTTCATCTAAGTTATGCTGATGACCTGTAGCAAAGTTGTCTAA
>TARA_R110000765_G_scaffold307071_4_pt1 | contig 29047 bp, 25 predicted proteins | sample TARA_R110000765 | Tara Oceans TARA_R110000765 (sample SAMEA4398168) | marine metagenome | biome: Polar Biome; feature: [MES] marine water layer (ENVO:01000295) within the mesopelagic zone...; material: water (ENVO:00002006), including particulate matter (ENVO:01000060) such... | reverse complement strand
GGCGGCCTGCGGCCTTGATTCCGCGCGGGGGAATACGGAAAGGGCTCGATTCGGACCTTCGCCGCGCCCCGTACCAAGATCCGCAGCGCTGACAAAACGCCCTTTCGCTGCGGCTGCACCAATGGCTGCTTTCCAGTAACGCTGGGCGTTCTATGGCCCAATTGTTCGCTTGAGAAAGGACAGCAACAGCTCATAGTGACGGTTCTCGCCCTCACTGCCGGGGAGATGGCCTTCGTCTGCGTAGTAGTGGGCTTCAACCGGCTTTCCATTGGCTTTTCTGCGCTTGTGTAGCCTTTTGGTCATTTCCGGGGACCAGGTTTGGTCTTTTAGCCCAACAGATAAAAAGAGCGGACCTGAATAGGCCTCCACGTTGATCGGCTCTGACGGCAACAGCTTGTCCGTCGATCCCTGCCACATCCAAGCCCGCCGTGAAGGATCCCATGGTTGCCAGCCCGGGTCGCCACTATCACGAAAGCAACGCGCGTCGAACGCTCCACAGACGACATCCGGGGCAGCCAAGCAGGCCACTGAATCGGGTTGGCCCTGCATATTCGCCTCGCTCATCAAGGCTGCAAGAAGCAGAGCATGTTCCGCACCGCGCGACACACCATAAACAGCAACCTTCCCGTTGCATGGCGCGAAACTTCTCAGGGCAGAAAGGGCTTGGACGGTGTGCTCGATTTCAACGTCTTCGATGTGCCCAGCATTCCAAGCATTCCCCCCCTTCGAATAACTGTGCGGGTAGCACAAGAAACCGTCTGCCGCGAGAAGGGCAGCAGTTCGATGAGACCAACCGGACGTGCCTCCTTCAGAGCCGTGGAGGATCAGAATGGCTGAAGATTTTCCCTCATCGGAAGGGCCGTAAGTGGTTCCCCACCCCGGTAGGGTGCGCCGTATGATCGATGGATGCATCCGGTTACTCCACGATGAGCGTGTTGCATTTCCGCATAGCGGACTTTCATGCCTGCCGCAACACCAGGTAGTTTGGGCTCGATTCGGACCTTCGCCGCGCCCCGTACCAAGGTCCGCAGCGTGGACAAAGTGACCGTTTGCTGCTCCGGCCTTAACGTCTGCTTACTCGTGTTATAAGCTTTGGCCGTGATGGTGGTGGATATGGTGATCGAAAGATGAAGTTTGCAGTTTTGGCTGACATACACGGGAACTCATTTGCCCTAGAGGCAGTGCTCAAGGACATGGATACTCTTGGGATCAAAGATGCTGTGAATCTGGGAGATTTCTTTAGCGGGCCAATCGATGCCGCAAAGACCGCGTCTATGCTCATGGGGCGTGATTTTGCATCGGTTCGAGGCAATCATGACAGATATCTCATCGAACAAGACCCATCCGATTTGGGGCCTTCGGACCGGGTGGCCTTCGATCAATTGTCGGAACAACACCTGCAATGGATAGCTGATCTTCCAACAACGCGGACTGTCTTTGACGACGTCTTCTTGTGCCATGCAACCCCAAGCTGCGACTCCACTTATTGGCTTGAGCGCGTAGAAAATAATGGAGTTGTGCGCCCCGCGAGCTTGGCGGAAGTGAAGGCAGAAGCCGATGGCGTGGAAGCGAGCCTCATCCTATGCGCGCACACTCACATTCCGCGATGCGTTCGTTTGCCGGATGGTCGTGTTATCGTGAACCCCGGCAGTGTTGGATGTCCGGCTTACGACGATGACATGCCCGTCTACCATTACATGCAGACAGGCACACCGAACGCGTCTTATGCGTTGCTAGAAAGGCACCATGGTGAATGGAGCGTCACTTTCCGTTCTGTTCTCTACGATGCCAAGCAAGCTAGTGATTGCGCTCTGCTAAACGAGCGGCGCGATTGGGCACGAGCTTTGCAAACTGGTTGGTTTGAGGAGTAGTCTTCTCTATGCACCAAATATTAGGCACGCGCTTTGAGGGCCTAAATATTAACGACGAAAGCCGACATTGGTTTCATACGCAGCGTTCGGAACTGTGGGCTCGATTCGGACCTTCGCCGCGCCCCGTACCAAGGTCCGCTATGCGGACGAAGCTGCCGTTCGCTGCGTCTGCACCAGTGTCAGCTTTTTGTAGCCCCGCTGGAATGCGCCATCTTTTGCTCTCGCATTGACAGTTAGGATTTCGGGTCCTTAGTGTTGTTTGTGGGTGCGGCAGAACTCCACTTATTATTGGAGCGGTTTCTTGGGGGTGCTTAAAGTCGCTCTGGTGATCTTTGCAATACCTCTTGCGCTGTTCGTCGGTTGGATTGCGTGGGCGTTTATCACGTTGGAAATCATCTATCCGATCCAATACGCGCGACTGCAAACCGAAGCCGAGGAATGGAACCGGGAAAACTGGGAAGCCGGGTCAGCGTTGCGAGTCACCGTGCGAGTTTCTTCCGGTGAAGCGATTGGTCCGGATTCTGCGACCGCGACAGTGGACTGCTACCGAAAACAATTTGCCCGCCCCGGAGGACTGAAAGGACGGCCAGATGCGCCAAAGGTCATTCAGCGAAATGGACCTACGTACCTCATCGTGCCTTTCGGACCAACTGCCGCGCTCCACACGTCCTTGAAAGATGTTTGTTACGATACGCTGCGCAAACATAATGATTGGCAACTGCCGCACGTTACAGAAAGCCATTATTATTGGGCACACATCGTGGCGTATGACCAGTCTTTCAGTTGCTTTCTAGGCAGCGATCCCCGCACGAACATAGGGCAGGTGACCCGCCCGGTTTTCGTGGATGTCGTAGAGGTCCCCCTGCGAACACTCCTGTCGATCAATGAATATCAGGCTTTGTCCCATCCGATCGACAATCCGTACCATCGTCTGCCGCAAACCTACTACTGGGGACCGAAGAAGTGCTGGCGTATCGGGCCCAATGAGGCGTGCGCTCCGAACGTCGAGCAGGTGTGTGGCACGCCCTACCGTTAACTCTCCCCCCAATGGCCCGACACTGCGCCCAAGCCAAAGCGGTCATCAGGGCAAACCGCAGCATCTTGCACTTTGGGCTCTTTCCCGCCGCTCGCTGCAACCCGCGTGAAGGTCAGATAAGCGGACATAGCTGCCCTTTGAAATAGAGTGCTAAGCCGCGCATCGTCAGGCCGTGGTGCGGCGATCCGACCTCAGTGACTGGCACTTTATGGCAGCAAAGCACATCCGACATATCCGTCTTGCGCAACAGCAGCCAAATCGCCGTGCCGGCGGGCGGCCCGGCGATGCGCGGCGGCCTGCGGCCTTGATTCCGCGCGGGGACAGTCTGCTTTCGGATTTTGGCTCAGTTCCTGACGCGCAGGTCAAAATCGCCTGACCTTCCACACGCGGCGAGAGACATTCCCCGGCCCTTGCGTCTTGATGCTGCAATTCGTTTGAACGACTGGTAAACCTCGCAGGGGTCCGGTCTGGGCCAAGGGCGATCGACGGGGTAGGCACGTGGGCAATATTGAAAGGTTCTCGCTGTATGTTGCGCTCACGGCGCTGACGGCCCTGGCAATTGACGGCGTGCTTCCCGCGATGCTCTTGATCGAGACAGAGCTTGGCGCATCGCCCCCGTTCTCCATCCCGCAGATCATCACTGTTTTCGTGTTTGGCATGGCATTCGGGGAACTGCTCATCGGTCCGATGAGCGACGCGGTGGGGCGGCGTCCGGCGGTGATCGCGGGGCTGGTCGTCTTTGTCGCCGGAACGGCGCTGGCGGCCACTGGCGACAGTCTCGGGGCCGTTGTCGCGGGGCGGTTTCTTCAGGGTGTCGGCGTGGCCGGGCCAAAAATCGGGACGCGGGCGATGATCCGGGATCGCTATGCGGGCGCGGACATGGCGCAGGTGATGTCTGTCATTTTCACCTTGCTGATCCTTGTGCCCATGATCGCGCCCGCCATCGGCGCGCAGATCGCAGCGGCAAGCGGGTGGCGGGGCGTGTTCTGGGGTTATTTCGGGCTGGCCTTCGGGCTGGGCGCCTGGCTTTGGCTCAGACACCCTGAAACGCTGCCTGCGGAGAAACGGATTCCGTTTCAGTACAGGCGGCTGAAGACGAACACCCTTGCCGTGCTCCGGCGCAAGGATGTCACGCCGATTGTCATCGCCACGGGTTTTGTCTTTGGCGCGCAGCTGACCTATTTCGCGGTCGCGGCGGATTTGTTCGGCACGGTGTATGGCCTGCCTGCGTCGATGCCCCTGTTTTTCGCACTGCTGGCAACGGGCACCGGGACCGCATTGCTTTTGAACGTGCGCTTTGTGCGCCGCACCGGCATGGAGGCTCCGATTGTCGCAGGCCTTGGCTTTCTCGGCCTGTCGGGGGCGGCGCTCCTCGGGGCTGCGGCGTTGACGGGCGGCCATCCCCCGTTTGCGCTGTTGCTTGGGCTGGCGTGGTTCGGCTTTTTTGCGCTTGGGCTTTTGTTTGGCAATCTCAATGCATTCGCGATGCGGCCCTTGGGGGATCTGGCGGGCCTCAGCTCTTCAATCATCGCGTCGCTGTCCAGTGTCGTGGCCTTTGTCTTTGCCACGGCAATCGAACGCGCGGCAGAGGCGCCGGTCTATGCCATCGCCTTCGCTTTCCTGTGTGCAGCCTTGCTGTCCGTGCTGTTGATCCTGATCGCTGTCCCGAAGGGGTCGATTGGCCGGTTCCTGTCCGCGCGCACGGAAAGATAACGGCCCACGCGCCTACGGCACGACTAAGACCAACGCGCCTACGGCACGATACACGCCGGATCGATCCCCTGACCCGCATCAAAGGCGCGGATGTTGGCGGCCCAATGGGACACCATCCGCTCCAGATTGTCGTCGGTGCGGCCGCCGATGTGGGGCAGGGCCACCACGTTGTCCAGCGCCAGCAGCGGGTTGTCCGGGTTCACCGGCTCTTGGGCGAACACATCCAGACCGGCCCCCGCGATGGCACGGGTTTGCAGCGCCGTGGTCAGCGCCGCCTCGTCCACCAGCCCGCCGCGCGAGGTGTTGATCAGGAAGGCGCCGGGCTTCATCTGCGCCAACTGCGCCGCCCCCACCAGATGCCGCGTGCTGTCGGTCAGCGGCGCGTGCAGGCTGACCACGTCGCAGGTGCTGAAAATCTCGTCCAGCGTCGCATGGCGTGCCGCTGTGTCCGCCATGGGACCCGAGCGGCGGTGATACAGCACCGTGCAGTTGAACCCCGACAGACGCCGCGCCACCTCTTGCCCGATGGCGCCAAAGCCGACCAGCCCCACGGTCATCCCGTTCAGGTCCCGCGCGCCGGAAATCAGCGCCGCCGGACCCCAGTTGCCCGCCCGCGTGGTGGCGTCGATCTGCGGGATGCGGCGCAGGGTGGCCAGCATCAGCCCGATGGTCAGATCCGCCACCGTCGGCGCGTTCACGCCCGGGCTGCGCGCCACCGGAATGCCGCGCGCGCGGGCCACGTCCAGCGCGATGCCGTCCGTGCCCGTGCCCCACTGATGCACCAGCTGCACCGCGTCGGCCTGTTGCAGCACCTCGGCCGGCAAGCCGAGGCTGCGCGCCACGATATAGGGCGCACCCCGGACCGTGGCGGCAAAGTCCTGCGCTGAAGCGGAGGGGCTGAACCGCAGGTCCAGACCCGCAGCATAGCCGCGCACCTGTTCCTGCACCTCGGCTGTCAGCACATCCAGCACGGCGACGGGGCCGATCAGACCGCTTGGCGATTCTGCGGTCATGGCCTTCAGCTTTCGGCCAGATCGTCGGACATGATCGAGGTCGGCACGTTCTGATAGGACACCGGCCGCAGGAAGCGGCGGATGGACATGGTGCCCACGGATGTCGCGCCAAAGTTGGTCGAGGCGGGGTAGGGCCCACCATGCACCATCGCCTCGCTGACCTCGACGCCGGTGGGAAAGCCGTTGACCAGCACGCGGCCGGCCTTGCGCTCCAGAATGGGCAGCAGGGCGCGGGCGGCATCGGCGTCGGCGTCGTCCATGTGGATCGTCGCGGTCAGCTGGCCCTCGAACCCTTTGGCCAGATCGCGCATGTCGTCGGCGGAATTGACGCGCACCACCAGACCCAGCGGGCCAAAGACCTCTTCCCCCAGCGCGTGATCTTGCAGGTAGGTGTCGGCGTCGGTCTCGTAGAGGTTGGGATTGGCCGTGCGCCCTTCGCTTTTGGTTTCCAGCAGCGGCTGCACCGCGTTGCGTCCGGTAAAGCGGGCCTGCCCGTCGCGGTAGGCCTGCGCAATGCCGTCGGTCAGCATGACCTGCCCGTCGACCTTTTCAAGCGCGGATTTGGCGGCGGCCACGAAAGCATCGCCATCGGCCCCCTTTTCCACCACGGCGATGCCGGGGTTGGTGCAGAACTGGCCCGCGCCCATGGTCAGCGATCCGGCCCAGCCGGTGCCGATATCCGCCCCGCGTGCGGCGGCGGCGTTGGGCAGCACGAACATCGGGTTGACCGACCCCAGCTCGCCAAAAAACGGGATCGGCTCGGGGCGTTGGGCGCACAGATCGAACAGCGCGCGGCCACCGGCCAGCGATCCGGTAAAGCCCACAGCCTTGATCAGCGGGTGTTGCACCAGCGCCTGACCCATGTCGCGCTTGCCGCCCTGGATCAACGAGAATACGCCGGGATGCACGCCACAGGACTTGATCGCGGCGTGGATGGCTTCGGCGATGATTTCGCCGGTGCCGGGGTGGGCCGAGTGGCCCTTGACCACAACGGGGCAGCCGGCGGCCAGTGCGGCGGCGGTGTCGCCCCCGGCGGTGGAAAAGGCCAGCGGAAAGTTCGACGCGCCGAACACGGCGACGGGGCCGATGGGCCGCTGCATCAGCCGGATTTCGGGGCGCGGCGCGGGCTGGCGGTCGGGCAGGGCGGCGTCGATGCGCCGGTCCAGGTAGGCACCGCTGGTGATGTGATCGGCGAACAGGCGCAGCTGGCCCGTTGTGCGGCCACGTTCACCTTGCAGGCGGGCGGTGGGCAGACCGGATTCGCGGCTGCCGATGTCGGTGATCGCATCGGCGCGGGCCTCGATCTCGTCCGCGATGGCGTTCAGGAAGGCGGCGCGTTCGGCGCGGGTGGAATAGCCGTAGGTCCAGAAGGCATCCTCGGCGGCGGCGGCAGCGGTGTCCACATGGGCGGGTGTCCCGACCGAGAATGTGTCGCGGCGACCCGAAGCCGGTTCGTTTTCAAACGTGGTTTCGCCTGCGACCCATTCGCCCGCGATCAGGTGTTTGCCGTGCGGGGTGAAACCTTTGGTGTCTGCGGTCATGAAATGCTCCTGCTTCATATGTGTTTCGGCGCGGTGGTGTTGCGCCGGTTTGTGTCACTTGTAGGTTTGCGGCCCGGCGGTATCAACCAAACGCCCCTTGCGGTGGCGGCGCGCCACCGGGGACTGTTGTGTGTGTACCGGCAGCGGGGCTTTTTCCAAAACAAGCTCGACATCTTGTCTGATATGGTAATATATTAGTTGGGAAAAGTTAAGGCCCAAACGCCAGAACTTCTGCAAAATCCACCGCTTTGGGAGGGCCAGGATGACCCAGCACAAGAAAACCGCCGATCAACTGCGCAGCGCGCGCTGGTTTGCCCCCGATGACCTGCGCAGCTTTGGCCACCGGTCGCGCATGATGCAGATGGGCCTTGGCCCCGAGGACTGGGAAGGCCGCCCCGTCATCGGCATCCTGAACACATGGTCCGAGATGAACCCCTGCCATTTGCATTTCCGCGACCGCGCCGAGGACGTGAAAAAGGGCATCGCGCAGGCCGGCGGTCTGGGGCTGGAAATTCCCACCATCTCGATCGACGAAAGCTTTACCAAGCCGACCTCGATGCTCTACCGCAACATGATCGCCATGGAGACCGAAGAGACGATCCGGTCGCACCCGCTGGACGGTGTGGTGCTGATGGGCGGCTGTGACAAATCCACCCCCGGCCTGACCATGGGCGCGATCAGCGCCGGTGTGCCGTTCATTTTCCTGCCCGCGGGCCCGATGCTGCGCGGCAACTATGCGGGCAAGTCGCTGGGGTCCGGGTCGGACGCGTGGAAATACTGGGACGAACGCCGCGCGGGCACCATCACATCCGAGGAATGGGTCGGCGTCGAGGGTGGCATTGCGCGATCCTACGGGCATTGCATGACCATGGGCACCGCATCCACCATGACCGCGATTGCCGAAGCCATGGGGCTGACCTTGCCCGGAGCGTCGTCGATCCCCGCCGCCGACGCGGGCCACAAACGGATGAGCGCGTCCTGCGGGCGGCGCATTGTCGATATGGTCTGGGAGGATCTGACGCCCGACAAGGTCATCACCCCCGCCGCCGTGCGCAATGCGGCGATCGTGGCGATGGCGACGGGCTGTTCCACCAACGCCGTTGTGCACCTGCTGGCCATGGCACGGCGCGCCGGTGTGTCGCTTGAGCTGGACGATCTGGACGCGCTGGGGCGCACGACGCCGCTGATCGCCAACATCCGGCCCTCGGGTGCGGACTATCTGATGGAAGACTTCTATTTCGCGGGCGGGCTGCGCGCGCTGATGGATCAGTTGGGCGACAAGCTGGACCGTGACGCGATCACCTGCACCGGCAAGCCGCTGTCCGACGGCATCGCGGGCGCGCCGGTTTATAATGACGACGTGATCCGCCCGCTGTCCAATCCAGTGTATAAAGAGGGCTCGTTGGCCGTGTTGCGTGGCAACCTGTGCCCCAACGGCGCGGTGATCAAACCCGCCGCCTGCGATCCCAAGTTCTACCACCACGAAGGCCCCGCGCTGGTGTTCGACAGCTATCCCGAGATGAAGGCGGCCATTGACGATGAAAATCTGGATGTCACCCCCGATCACGTGCTGGTGCTGCGCAACGCAGGGCCCCAAGGCGGCCCCGGCTTCCCCGAATGGGGCATGCTGCCGATGCCCAAGGCACTGCTGAAGCAAGGCCACCGCGACATGCTGCGGATTTCCGATGCGCGGATGTCGGGCACATCCTACGGTGCCTGCATCCTGCACGTGGCCCCCGAGGCGTTCATCGGCGGGCCGCTGGCGCTGCTGAAAACCGGCGACATTGTGCGCATGGACCTGGAGGCGCGGACGCTGGACATGCTGGTGGATGACGCCGAGATCGCCGCGCGTCGTGCCGCCTGGGTCGCGCCCGCGCCCCGCTATGAACGCGGCTGGGGCTATATGTTCCAGCGCCACGTCGGACAGGCCGATCAGGGCTGTGATTTCGACTATCTGACAACGCAATTCGGTGCGGCTGCGGCTGAGCCGGACATTTTCTAAAGGCAGGCCCATGACCCACGATCTGACAAAAGCACTGACCGGCATATCGGGCATTCTGGTGACCCCCTATGATGCCGCAGGAGAGATCGCGCCCGACAAGCTCGCGCCGATCATCGATCGCGCCATCGGGGCGGGGGTGCATATACCTGTCGTCAACGGCAACACCGGCGAGTTCTACGCGCTGACCACGGACGAGGCTTGCACCATGGTGCGCGAAGTCACGCAGATGGTGGCAGGGCGCGCGCCGGTTCTGGCCGGTGTCGGGCGCGGCATCCGCGACGCCTGTGTGCTGGCCCGCGCCAGCGCCGACGCCGGGGCCGATGCGCTGATGATCCACCAGCCGCCCGATCCCTTCGTGTCGCCGCGCGGAACGGTGGATTACATCAAGGCGGTGCGCGAGGCGTCGGGCGGGCTGCCCGTGATGCTGTACCTGCGCAACGACGCCATGGGCCCCGAGGGCATCGCCCGCCTGTGCGAGGTCGAGGGGGTGAAGGGCGTGAAATGGGCCACGCCGCATCCGCTGAACCTGGCCCGCGCCATCGCGGCCTGTCCCGATCATATCGTCTGGGTCGGCGGTCTGGCCGAGGTCTGGGCGCCGCCGCTGTATGCCGTGGGCGCGCGGGGGTTCACCTCGGGGCTGATCAACGTCTGGCCCGAGCGGTCGATGGAAATTCACGCGGCACTGGACGCAGGCGATTATCCGAAGGCCAACCGCCTGATCGACGAGATGCGCGTGTTCGAAGACATCCGCGCCGAAGAGCAGAACGGCACCAATGTCACCGGCGTCAAGGCGGCGCTGATGGCCATCGGCCAGGACTGCGGTTCGACGCGCCCGCCGTCGGCATGGCCCCTGACCGACCGCCAGCAGGCGGCGCTGAACGGGTTTGTAACGGCGAACGGGTTGGCGGGGCTTTAATGGACGTACACGCCGACGTGCATCCGCTAAGCTGTCTTGGTGCGGTGTGAGAGACGAAGCGGACGCATGAAATAGAGTGCTAAGCCGCGCATCGTCGGGCCGTGGTGCGGCGATCCGACCTCTGTGACTGGCACTTTATGGCAGCCAAGCACATCCGACATATCCGTCTTGCGCAACAGCAGCCAAATCGCCGTGCCGGCGGGCGGCCCGGCGATGCGCGGCGGTCTGCGGCCTTGATTCCGCGCGGGTGGAATGCGCAAAAGGCTCTAAGCAGCCCTTAGCCACGCGATGCACGAATCCCCGCTTTGGGCGAACCTGCAACTGGACCCATAAACAGGTCCAGAGCTACCCCTTCTCCGGCGCGAAAAACTCGGGGAAGGCGGCGCGTTTCTCGGCGATGCGGTCCACCGTGCGTTGCAAATGGCGGCGCAGGGCGTCCATGGCGCGGGCGGCGTCTCCGGCCTCGATGCCATCAACCACCTGTGTGTGCCCTTCGACAACCTGCTGGTTGTTGCGCATCCGGCCCGCGTCATCCGTGTCGGCCAGATGCAGGCGGCGCAGGCGTTCCAGGTGGCCCGCGTGGCTGCGCAAAATCCGCTGGGTCTGTACATGGCGGGCGGCGACGAACAGCGTCTGGTGGAATGCCTCGTCCAGTTCCTGAAAGGTCGGCACATCGCCTGGGTTCTGCGCGATCCCGGACTGAAGCGCCACGATGCTGCGCAGCCGCGCCAGATCCTCGGGGGCAATCCCGGCTGCCAGCTCGCGCACCACTTCGGTTTCCAGCGCGATGCGCATGAACTGGGCCTCGCGGATGGCGGTCACGTCGATGGGCGTGACCAGCGTGCGCGACTGCGGGAAAATATGCACCAGCCCCTCTTTGGCCAGTTGCTGCAAGGCATCGCGCAGGGGGGTCAGGCTGACGCCATAGGTCTCGGCCAGCTCGGCCCGCAACAAGGGCGTGCCCGGCGGCAGGTCCAGCTTGACGATCTGGTCTCGCAGGCTGTCATAGACGCCGCGCCCGGTCGGCCCACCCTCGAACAGCGCCATGCCGGCGCTGCGCATGGCCTTGGGCAGCAGGCTCATCGCCGGGCCTTGTGATTTGCTGGATTCATTCATTGCGAGGGCACTTTGTTCCTGTTAATCCTAATATATCAGTTTGCTTCCCAAACCCGAAGTCTTTTTTCAGCCAACCGAAAGCACACAGCCGATGGACAGCCCCACCTTAGACCGAAACGCCACCGCAAGGGTACTCTTGCTGTCGGATGGCGACAATGTGGTGGTTGCCACCGGACCGATTGCCCAAGGCACACCGCTGTCCGACCACGGGGTGACCGCCAACCACGACACGCCGCAGGGCCACAAGATCGCCATCCGCCCGATCCAGAGCGGTGCGCCGATCCTGAAATTCGAAACGGTCATCGGCTATGCCGCCCATGACATTGCACCCGGCGACTGGCTGCACAGCCACAACATAAAGTTCGACGCGGTGGACAAGGATTACGCCTTTGCCCGCGATTACGTGCCCACGGACATCCTGCCCGAGGACCAGCGCGCCACCTTCATGGGCATCCGCCGTGACAACGGTCAGGTCGGCACGCGCAACTATATCGGCCTCTTCGTCACCGTGAACTGTTCCGCCACCGTGGCGCGCAAGATCGGCAATTATTTCGACGAAGAGCGCATGGAAGACTGGGCCAATGTCGACGGGGTGATTCCGTTTATCCACGAATCCGGCTGCGGCATGGAAATGACGGGCGAGCCGATGGACCTGCTGCGCCGCACGCTGGCGGGCTATATCCGGCACCCCAACATGGCCGGCGCCGTGGTGCTGTCGCTGGGCTGCGAGCGGAACAATCTGGCGCAGTTCTTCGAAGAACAAAGCCTGGCCGAAGGCAAGATGCTGAAAACCATCACCATGCAGCACGTCGGCGGCACCGCGCGTGCGATCACCGAAGGCAAGGCCGCCGTGCGCGAGATGCTGGACGCCGCCAATCAGGTGCAGCGCACGCCGTGCAGCGCCGAACACATCACCATCGGGATGCAATGCGGCGGCTCGGACGGGCTGTCGGGGCTGTCGGCCAACCCCGGTCTGGGGGCGGCTGCGGATATTCTGGTGCGCAACGGTGGCACCGCGATCCTGTCCGAAACGCCCGAGATCTTTGGCGTCGAACACCTGTTGACCCGCCGCGCCCAGTCCGAGGCCGTGGGCCGCAAGCTGGTCGAGCGTATGGACTGGTGGCTGGACTATACCCGTGGCCGCGACACCCAGATCAACGGCGTCGTCAGCCCCGGCAATCAGGCCGGCGGGCTGGCCAACGTGTTGGAAAAATCGCTGGGCGGGGCCAAGAAAAGCGGCAGCACCGGATTGATGGAGGTCTACCGTTATGCCGAGCCGGTGACGCAAAAGGGGCTGGTGTTCATGGACACCCCCGGCTTTGATCCGGTGTCCGCCACGGGGCAGATCGCGGGCGGGGCCAACCTGATCTGCTTCACCACCGGGCGCGGCTCTTGCTTTGGGTCGTATCCGTCGCCGACGATCAAGCTGGCGTCGAACACGCCGATGTTCACCCAGATGCAGGACGATATGGACATCAACTGTGGCACGGTGATTGATGGGGACAAGACCATTGCCGAACTGGGGCAGGAGATTTTCGACCATATCCTGGCCGTGGCGTCAGGGCAGGCCAGCAAATCCGAGGCGCTTGGCGTCGGAGAAGAAGAATTCGCACCCTGGCCGATTGGCGTGACGGGCTGACAAGGAAGACCACGATATGACACCGAACTATGTAAAGCTGGTGCAGGACACGGTGCTGCCGCGCATCGCGCTGTGCCGCCAGACCTTCGCCGCCACCCGCGCCGGTGACCCTGCCGCCGCCGTGCGTGATGCGATGGCGCGCGCCGCCTGCACGGACAAGGTCAAGCCGGGCATGTCCATCGCCATCACCGCTGGCAGCCGCGGCATCGCGGATTTCCCCGAACTGCTGACCGCCATCGTGGCCGAGGTCCGCGCACGCGGGGCCGATCCCTTTGTCGTGCCGTCCATGGGCAGCCACGGCGGCGCCACCGCCGAAGGGCAGACCGCCCTGCTGGCCAAGCTGGGCGTGACCGAGGACGTGATCGGCTGCCCCATCCGCTCGTCGATGGACACCGACGAAATCGGCGTTCTGGACAACGGCATGTCGGTGCGCATGGACCGCTATGCCAACGCCGCCGACGGGATCATCCTGTTCAACCGGATCAAACCGCACACCTCTTTCCGCGCGCCCAACGAAAGCGGTCTGGCCAAGATGCTGTCGATCGGGCTGGGCAAACAGTCGGGCGCCGAAAACTGCCATGCGCGCGGCATCGACAACGTCGGTATCTTTGTCGCCAAGATGGCGCGGATGAAGCTGGAACGCTGCAAGGTGCTGTTCGGCATCGGCACCATCGAGAACGCCTATGACGAACTGGCGCGGGTCGAGGTTCTGGACAGCGACGGCTTGCTCGAGGCCGAAGCACCGCTGCTGCAAGAGGCGATGGCCAACATGCCGCGCCTGCCCATCGGGCCGCTGGACCAGCCCACCGCTTCGGGCACGCTGGACGTGCTGGTGGTGGACGAGATCGGCAAGGAGTTTTCCGGCACCGGCATGGACCCCAACATCACCCACCGCTTTTCCAGCCCCAAGATGCAGGTGCACCTGCACATCGAACGGTTGGTGGCGCTGGGGCTGTCGCCGCGCAGCAATGGCAACGGCAACGGGGCGGCGCGGGCCGATGTCATCACCGCGCAGATCGAGGAAAACTTTGATCGCGAGGCCGTCTATGCCAACTGCCTGACCTCGCAAGTGCTGATGCAGGCCAAGCTGCCGATGGTCATGCCCTGCGCTCGGTCGGCCATTCAAACCGTGGTGAAAACCTGCGGCGCCGAGGACATCACCAAGCCGCGCCTGCTGCGCATTCCGAACACGCTGAAGCTGGAATACCTTTATGTGTCCGAGGCGATGCTGCCCGAGCTGCGCGACCGTCCCGGCTTCGAGATCATCGGCGATCTGGAAGAGATGCAGTTCGAGGACGGCAAGCTGGTCAACCCGTGGCCGGACGCACACTGATGGGGCTGCATCTGCATCTGGACCCCGTCGGCGGGGCAGCGGGCGATATGTTCATTGCCGCCATGCTGCACGCACGTCCCGACCTGACCGACCGCGTTCTGGCCGATGTCGCCGCCGTTTTGCCCGCCGAGGTGGGCAAGCCCGAGCTGACCGAACATGTGGCATCCGGCATCATGTCGCGCCAGTTCAAGCTGGTGCTGGCCAAGGGTGGTATAAATGCGCGGCACGGGGCAGAAACCACCTACAAGGCGATGCGCGCCCTGCTGGAAAGCGCGCCGCTGTCCGACGGCACGGCGGACGCCGCCTGTGCCATCCTTCACCGCATCGCCGAGGCTGAGGCAAAGGTCCACAACATCCCCATCGACCGCGTGCATTTTCACGAAATCGCGGATTGGGACGCGCTGATGGACGTGACGGCGGCGGGCAGCATTTGCGCCGCACTGGACGGGGCGACCTACAGCCTGGCACCGCTGCCGCTGGGTGGCGGTCTGGTGGATACGGCGCATGGCAAACTGCCGGTGCCGGCCCCTGCGACGGCGTTGATCCTGCAAGGCTATGACTGGCACGACGACGGCATCGCGGGCGAACGGGTGACGCCCACGGGGGCCGCGATCCTGGCCCATGTCACCGGCGGCAGCCACGGCACCCGCCCGCCCGGTCGGCTGTCGGGTGTGGGTTCAGGCGCAGGCACGCGCGTGATGAAAGGTCTGCCGAATATCCTGCGCGTCACGCTGTTCGACACCGCGACAAGCGGCATGATGCACGACCCGCTTGTGCAACTCTCCTGCGACATCGACGATATGACCGGCGAGGAACTGGGTGCTGCCGCCGACACCCTGCGCGCCACCACGGGCGTGGTGGATGTGCTGCTGCTGACCGCCATGGGTAAGAAATCCCGCCCCGTGGTGCGCATCGACCTGCTGGCGCAACCGGACGCCGCCGAGGCCGTGGCCGCGCGCATGTTTGACGTGACCTCGACCCTGGGCCTGCGCCGCAGCGTGGTTGACCGGCTGATCCTGCCCCGCAGGATCGAGACAACCCCCGACGGCACCCGCCGCAAACGCACCCGCCGCCCCGCAGGGCATGACACGCTGAAAGTGGAAAGCGATGATCTGGACGCCAGCCCGACACTGGCCGACCGCCGGACAGCGGCGCGGAAGGGCGAGGCCGAGGGATAAAGCGCCCCGTGACTTAAATCCTATAATACGGATTATGTAATCATCAGCCGCACAAACCAAAACCGCCGGGTTCACACACACGCAAAGCAAAACGCCCCCGATCAGCGTGATCGGGGGCGCATTTTGCCAAATCTGATATGCAACGCGATCAGTTGGACGATTCAGTTGTGGTGTCTTCCGGCTTGGCCGCATCTCCGGTTGCCGTGTCGGCTGTCGCATCTGCACCTGCTGCAGGTGTGGCATCCGTGGCAGTGCCGGCCGCGCTGTCGTCAGACATCGTGCTGCTGGACGAATCCGTCGCAGCGCCTGTGCTTTCGGTCGAATCCGCGGGCGCGATTGCCGCTGGGGCAGTCGTGTCAGCAGGCGCAGCCGTATCGTTGGCCGCCATCAGCGTGCTCAGCTGGGTTTCGTCCGGCAGGCTTTCGACATCGCTTTCGTCGAACTCAGGCAGCGCTTTCAGCGCTTCCTTTGTCGTGTCCATCTGAACATTTTGCGACTCTGCGTCCAGGCTCAGCTCATCCAGCGGGACAGCGACGGTGTATTCGCCCAGGCCCAGGAAGCCGCCGATGCCAATCACCACGTTCGCGCTGCCTTCGCTGCCCAGAACATAGTCGACGTCACCGATGGAATCGCCGTTCGGATCATAAACGCTTTTGCCCAGCAGATCGCCGACGGTCATCTCGTCAATCGACATGAATGTCGGTGCGATAGCTTGCTCGGTTGTGGTTGCCGCGTTCGGGTCTGCTTCGGGCGTGGTGCTCGTTTGAGCGAATGCGCCTGTTGCCATAACTGCGGAGACCGCGGTGGTCATCATGATTGCCTTGAGTTTCATTTTCAGTTCCTCCTTCAAGGTGGGTTATGCGAGGGCAACACTCGGACAGACGCGGTTGTTCCCCGCCCCTTTGGAGCGCTCGGGAAAATGGGCGGTCTCTTGCCACCTATGGGTGTAAATTGACGGATTCTTGCCGAAACCGTGCATTACTGAGGAAAAAAATAACGGAAAAACATAGGTTTACCCGGAACCGCCAAGAGGATGCCCTGGCGCCCCGTCCGCTGTGCGGGCCGGTTTTGTCACGCAATCAATGGCAGATCGGCAGGTGCGGGCGTGGAACCGGCGCGGCCCTCACGCCCCTTCGTCGCAAATATCCATCAGGTATTGCCCATAGGCATTCTTGGCAAAGGCCGCCGCCCGCGCGCGCAGCGCCTCGCGGGTGATCAAGCCCATGCGATACGCCACCTCGTCCGGCGATCCCACCTGTTGCCCCTGCCGCATGGTCAGCGTGCGCACGAAATTGCTGGCGTCCAGCAGGCTGGCGTGGGTGCCGGTGTCCAGCCAGGCATAGCCGCGCCCCATGGTCTCGACCGTCAGGCTGCCCTCGGCCAGATACAGCGACAACAGGTCCGCAATCTCCAGCTCGCCGCGCGCCGACGGCGTGACCTGTTTCGCCAGCTCCGGCGCGCGCCCGTCCAGGAAATACAGCCCCGTGACCGCGTAATTCGACGGCGGCACCTGCGGCTTTTCCACGATCTGCTGCACGCGCCCCTGCGCATCAAAGCCGACCACGCCGTACCGCTCGGGATCGGACACCCGATAGCCGAACACCGTGCCGCCCTGCACCTGCGCATCCGCTGCCTGCAACTGCTCGGGCAACCCGTGGCCGAAAAAGATGTTGTCGCCCAGCACCAGCACCGACGGCGCACCGGCCAGAAAATCCTCGGCCAGCAGATAGGCCTGCGCCAGCCCGTCCGGCGACGGCTGCACGATATAGTCGAACCGCAGCCCCCATTGGCTGCCATCCCCCAGCAGCCGCTTGAACTGGTCCTGATCCTCGGGCGTGGTGATGATCGCGATCTCGGTCACGCCGGCCAGGATCAGCACGCTCAGCGGGTAATAGATCATCGGCTTGTCATAGACAGGGATCAGTTGCTTCGACAGGCCCATGGTGATCGGATACAGCCGCGTGCCCGACCCGCCTGCCAGAATGATGCCCTTGCGTTTCATGTCGCTGCCTTTCCTGTGGATGTGCCCAGCCGCACGCCCACACCATCGCGCGCCAGCAGCGGTTGCCACCAGTCCGCATTGTCCAGATACCACCGCACCGTCCGCGCGATGCCCTCTTGCAGCGTGACCGAAGGCCGCCAGCCCAGCTCGGTGCGGATGCGCGTGGGGTCGATGGCATAGCGCCGGTCGTGGCCGGGACGGTCGGTGACGAATGTGATAAGGTCGGCATGCGGGGCCGCATCGGGACGCAGCCGGTCCAGTTCGGCACAGATCATGCGCACCAGATCAATATTCGTCGCCTCGTTCTCGCCGCCGATGTTATAGGTCCGGCCCACCGCCCCCTGCCCCAGCACACACAGCAGCGCGTCGGCGTGATCCTCGACGTAAAGCCAGTCGCGCACGTTCATCCCGTCGCCGTAAACCGGGATCGCCTCGCCCGCCAGCGCCCGCAGGATCACCACCGGGATCAGCTTTTCGGGGAAATGATAGGGGCCGTAGTTGTTGGAACAGTTCGTTACCAGCACCGGCAAGCCATAGGTCTCGCCCCAGGCCCGCACCAGATGATCCGACGACGCCTTGGACGCGGAATAGGGTGATCGTGGGTCATAAGGTGTATTTTCGGTAAACAGTCCCGCCGCGCCCAGCGACCCAAACACCTCATCGGTCGAGATGTGGTGAAAGCGAAAGCCGGCAGGTTGCCCATGGGCAACCCAATACTGCCGCGCCGCCTCAAGCATGTTGAAGGTGCCGGTGATGTTGGTTTCGATAAAATCCGCAGGCCCGTCAATCGACCGGTCCACGTGGCTTTCCGCGGCCAGATGCATCACCGCATCCGGCTGGTGGGCGGCAAATATCCGGTCCAGCGCCGCGCGGTCGCGGATGTCGGCCTGCTCGAACCGGTACAGCGGACTGTCCGCCACCGATGCCACATTCTCCAGACAGGCGGCATAGGTCAGCGCGTCGACATTCACCACCGCGTGCCCCAGCCCCACGGCACGGCGCACCACTGCCGAGCCGATGAACCCCGCACCGCCTGTGACCAATATCTTCACGCCGCACCCTCCATGACAAAGGGCGAGGTCCAGTCGCCAAAGGCAGGTGCCGCGCGGTCCTTGTCCGACAGCACCGGTGCCGCCTTCAGCCCCCAGTCAATGCCCAGACTGTCCCAGGCGACCGACCCGTCGCTTTCGGGCGCATAGTAATCGGTGCACTTGTACTGCACCTCGCAATCGGGCGTGCGGGTGACAAAGCCGTGCAGGAACCCCTTGGGCACGAACAGCTGCGCGCCACCCTCGGCGGTCAACGCGACCCCGACCCACTGGCCATAGCGCGGCGACCCGCGCCGCACGTCCACCGCCACGTCCCAGATCGCGCCACGGGTGCAGCGCACCAGCTTGTCCTGCGCATGGGGCGGTGCCTGATAATGCAGGCCGCGCAACGTGCCCACGTCCGCCGACATCGAATGATTGTCCTGCACGAAATCCGCCCCGATCCCGCCCTGCGCCAGCGTGCGCTTGTTCCACGTCTCGGTGAACCAGCCGCGCGCGTCCCCGAAACGGCGCGGCGTCAGCAAGATCACCTCGGGCAGGCGGGTCGGCTGGAAATTCATCGTCTGGTGCACCTTTGGCCGGGAAACCTGACCCCTCAAGAGCCTGATTTCGCGCCCGAATGCAACTCGTCTGGCCGGATCAGCCCGCTATTTCCCCCATTTCAACGCGATCAGGTCCATGTCACCGGCCAGTTGCAGCAGCCGGGTGCGGGTCCGCTCGGACAGCGGTTTCAGCGGATGGCGCACGTGGTCGCTGCGAATGACCCCGCCCGCCGCGTAAACCGTCTTGCAGGCGCGCAGCCCGCACTGGCGGTTTTCGTGGTTGATCAGCGGCAGACAGACCTGCCACTGTTTCAGCGCCGCATCGTGGTCGCCCGCCAGATAGCTGGTGACAATGGGCCGGATGTGTTCGGGAAACAGCCCCGATGTCATCGTCCCCGTCGCCCCCGCATCCAGATCGGCCAGCAGGGTCACCGCCTCTTCGCCGTCAAAGGGCCCCGCGATGTGGTCGCCCGCCGCTTCGATCAGCGCGGCCAGCTTGTCGGCGGCAAAGGGGCATTCGATCTTGAAGTAACTGACATTCTCCAGCTCGCGCGCCATCCGCGCCAGCAGCGGCACGGGCAGGGTCACACCGCTTAGCGGTGCGTCCTGCACCATGATCGGGATCGAAATCGCGCGGCTGACCGCGTCGAAATGCTCGAACACCCCCGCCTCGGCAGGGAACAGGCCCGACCCGTGATAGGGCGGCATCATCATCACCATCGACGCCCCCATGACCTGCGCCGCCTTGGCGCGGGCCACCACGATGTCGGTCGAGAAATGGCTGATCGTCACGATCACCGGCACACGGCCTGCCACATGCTCAAGGCTGATGCGCATCAGCGTGGCGCGTTCGGCGTCAGACAGCAGGAACTGTTCGGAATAGTTGGCAAGGATGCAAATCGCATCCACGCCCATGTCGATCAGGCAATCCAGAACACGGCGCATGCCGTCTTCGTCCACCTGTCCGTCGTCCAGAAACGGGGTCGGGGCCACTGGCAAAATGCCTGTCAGAGTCTGTGTCAAAGCGGGATCCTTTCGGGTGTTCAAATGTCTCGGGGATTACCAGTCAAAGGCGTCGACCGCCTGCCTGCGGCCCAGTGTGAAGGCGTCGGCGACGTGGATCATCGGGCGCAGGTCCACGTCGATCTCGCGCGCCGCGACAACTTCTGCAAAGCGGGCGTAGAGCGCGCGGTATTCGTGATCCGGTCCCGCGCTGACCTCTGCACCGTCCACCACCAGCCGCGCACCGCCATCGCTCAGCGTCGCGGTGCCCTGGGCCGTCTCAATGCGGATGTCCCAGGTCTGCGGCCCGGTCTGGCGCCAGTCGAACGCGGCGGTCATATCCGCGCCGCCGGGGTCGTGGAACGTCAGGTCGGCGGCAATCGGCGTGTCGCGGTTGGCGGGGAAATACAGTTCGGCCTGCGTCAGATGCACGGCGCGGGGATAGATCTCAGACAGCACCGACAGCGCGTTGATGCCCGGATCGAACACGCCCAGTCCCCCCGCCTGCCAGATCCAGTCCTGCCCCGGATGCCAGCGGCGCACGTCCTCTTTCCAGATCACCTCGACCCGTTTGATGTCCTTGCCCTGCACCCACGCCCGCGCCGCCTGAACGCTGGCGGCATGGCGCGAATGCCATGTCGCAAACAGCGCCACGCCCTGCGTTTTCGCCAATGCGATCAGGTCGTGCACCTCGCTTAACGTCGCCCCCGGCGGTTTCTCCAGCATCACGTGCCGCCCCGCCAGCAACGCGGCACGCGCATCGGCGTAGCGCACCTGTGGCGGCGTACACAGCGACACACAGGAAATTTCAGGATGCGCTTCCAGCAGATCCTCCAGCCGGTCATACCGCGCGACCCCGTCCACCCCCGCATTGCGGCTGGCGGTGGCCTGCAAGGTGAACGCGGGCGTCGCCGCAATCGACGGAATGTGCTGATCGCGAGCAATCTTGCCCACACCAACAATCGCCAACCCCTGCCCCGCCATCAGTGCGAATCCCGCGGCACGGCGTTGCCCCGACAACCGACAAGGAAATCAAAGTCCGCCCCCGTATCGGCCCCCTGCACATGGTCATGAAACAGCCGCGCATAGCCGCTGGCGGGTGGCACCACGGGGTTTTCCCACGCCGCCAGCCGCCGCGCGATCTCGTCATCCGGCACGTCCAGATGCAAACGCCGGTTGGGCATGTCCAGCTCGATCATGTCACCGTTCTGCACGATGGCCAGCGGCCCGCCCGCCGCCGCCTCGGGGCTGGTGTGCAGGATCACGGTGCCATAGGCGGTGCCCGACATCCGCGCATCGGAAATGCGCACCATATCGGTGATGCCCTTTTTCAGCACCTTCGGCGGCAGGCCCATATTGCCCACCTCGGACATGCCGGGATAGCCGCGCGGGCCGCACATTTTCAGCACCATCACACAGGTTTCATCAATGTCCAGATCGTCGTCATTGATCCGCGCCTTGTAGTCGTCGATGTCCTCGAACACCACGGCGCGGCCCCGATGGGTCAGCAGATGCGGGCTGGCGGCGGACGGCTTCAACACCGCGCCCTTGGGCGCCAGATTGCCGCGCAGCACGGCAATGCCGCCCTGTTTCGCCAGCGGTTCCCCTGCGGGGCGGATCACGTCCTCGTTGTAGTTCACCGCATCCTTGACCTGATCCCACGCGGTGTCACCCGACACGGTCAGCGCGTCGCGGTTCAGCAATCCCGCCTCGCCCAGCCGCTTGATGACCACGGGCAAGCCGCCGGCATAAAAGAACTCTTCCATCAGGTATTTGCCCGACGGCATCAGGTTCACGATCGTCGGCACGTCGCGCCCGAAAGTGTCCCAATCGTCCAGCGTCAGATCAATGCCCACGCGCCCCGCAATCGCCATCAGGTGAATGACCGCATTGGTCGACCCGCCAATCGCGCCATTGGTGCGGATCGCGTTCTGAAACGCCTCGCGCGTCAGCACGTCGGACGGCTTCAGGTCGTCCTTGACCATCTGCACAATGCGCCGGCCTGTCACATGGCTCATGACGCGACGGCGGCTGTCCACGGCGGGGATGGCGGCATTGCCCGACAGTGCCATGCCCAGTGCCTCGACCATGCTGGCCATCGACGACGCGGTGCCCATGGTATTGCACGATCCGGGGCTGCGGCTCATCGCCTGCTCGGCTTCCAGAAAATCCTCGCGCGACATCTTGCCCGCCTTGATGTCCTCGGACATCTGCCACAGCGCCGTGCCCGATCCGACCCGCTCGCCCCGGAACCAGCCGTTCATCATCGGCCCGCCCGACACCATGATCGCCGGCAGATCGACCGACGCCGCGCCCATCAGCAGCGCGGGCGTGGTCTTGTCACAGCCGCACAACAGCACGACGCCATCCAGCGGATTGGCGCGAATGGCCTCTTCCACGTCCATCGCCGCCAGGTTGCGGTACATCATCGCCGTGGGCCGCAGCGCGCTTTCACCGGTCGAGAACACCGGGAACTCCAGCGGCAGCCCCCCCGCCTCGTAAATCCCGTGCTTCACCCGTTCGGCCAGATCGCGCAGATGCGCGTTGCAGGGCGTCAGTTGCGACCAGGTGTTGCAGATGCCGATCACGGGCCGCCCGTCAAACAGATCGGCCGGCAGCCCCTGGTTCTTCATCCAGCTGCGGTGGTAGATATGGTCTCGGCTGTCGCCCCCGAACCATTCCTGCGAGCGCAGTTTGCGGGGCCATGCGGCGGGTTGAAACGTCATCTTGAATGCCCCTTAGCGTTGTTTTTGTTTGTTGTAGACGTCGAAAATCACGGCAGCGAGCAGCACCAGCCCCTTGATCACCTGCTGGTAATCAATGCCGATGCCCATGATCGACATACCGTTGTTCATCACGCCCATGATGAACGCTCCGATCACCGCGCCGACGATCTTGCCGACGCCGCCGGACATCGACGCACCCCCGATGAACACCGCCGCGATCACGTCCAGTTCGACGGCAAAGCCCGCCTTGGGCGTCGCCGTGTTCAGCCGCGCGGCAAAGATCAGACCGGCAAGTGCGGCCAGCACGCCCATGTTGACGAAGGTCAGGAAGGTCAGCCGCTCGGTCGGGATGCCCGACAGTTTCGCCGCCTTCACATTCCCACCCAGCGCATAGACACGCCGCCCGATGGTCGTCTGTTCGGTGATGAACGCATAGACGATGGTCAGCAGCCCCATGGTCACCAGCACGTTGGGCAGGCCCCGGAACGTCGACAGCTTGTAAATCACGAACAACAGCGCCCCGGCGACAATGGCATTGCGCACCACGAAAAAGCTGACCGGCTCGTCCTCGATCCCGTAGGCCATGTTGCGCGCGCGTTTGCGCATGCCAAGGTAGACGATGGCACAGGCGGCAATCACCCCCACGGCCAGCGCCGTGACATTGGGCCGCCCGACGCCAAAGAGGTCGGGAATGAACCCCGTCGACAACAGCTGGAACGACCGCGGGAACGGCCCCACCGACTGCCCCTCAAGCAGCCACAGCGACAGCCCGCGAAACACCAGCATCCCCGCCAGCGTCACGATGAAACTGGGGATATTCCAATAGGCCACCCAGTAGCCCTGTGCCGCCCCGATCAGACCGCCCACCACCAGACAGACAGGGATGGTGATTGCCACCGGAACGTCCAGATTGACGATCATGACGGCGGCCAGCGCCCCGACAAAGCCCATGACAGAGCCGACCGACAGGTCGATGTGCCCGCCGACAATGACGATCAGCATCCCCAGCGCCATGATGATGATATAGCTGTTCTGCAAGAACAGGTTGGTGATGTTCACGGGCCGCAGCAGCGTGCCGTCGGTCACCACCTCGAAGAACAGCATGATGGCGATCAGGGCGAACAACAGCCCGTATTCGCGCAAGTGACCCAGCAGATAGGCCCCCATGTTCGGTTGTGTGGCGCGTTCGCCCTGTGTGGTATCGGTCATTCTGCCGCTCCCTTAATCTGTGACGATGAACGACATGATGCGTTCCTGACTGGCCTCGGACGCGTCCAGCTCTCCGACAAACCGGCCCTCGTTCATGACGTAAATCCGGTCGCTCATGCCCAGCAGCTCGGGCATTTCTGAACTGATCATGACCACCCCTTTGCCCTGCGCTGACAGCGCGTTGATAATCCCGTAAATCTCGAATTTGGCACCGACGTCGATGCCGCGCGTCGGCTCGTCCAGGATCAGAACCTCGGGCCCGGCAAACAGCCACTTGGACAAAACCACCTTTTGCTGGTTGCCCCCCGACAGGTTCATCACCCGCTGGAACACGCTGGGCGTGCGGATGTTCATCGCCTTGCGATAGCGTTCGGCCACCTTGGTTTCCTCGGCCTCGTTGATGACGCCCGAACTGGACACATCGCGCAGATTGGCCAGCGTGATGTTGCGCTGGATCGTGTCCTCCAGCACCAGCCCCAGTTCCTTGCGGTCCTCGGTGACATAGGCCAGCCCGCTGCGGATCGCCGCCGCGACGGTGGATGTGTCCACCGCCTGCCCTTTCAGCTTCACGGTGCCGCTGATGTTCTGCCCGTAGCTGCGGCCGAACAGGCTCATCGCCAGCTCGGTGCGCCCCGCACCCATCAGCCCGGCAATGCCCACGACCTCGCCCGCGCGCACGTGAAAGTTGATGTCCTTGATCATCTGGCGCGTCGCATGCTCGGGGTGCCAGACGTTCCAGCCCTGAACCTCCATCAGCATGTCACCCGCCCGCCGCTCCCGTTCGGGATAGCGTTGCGACATGTCGCGCCCCACCATGTCGCGCACGATGCGGTCCTCGGTAATCTCTTGCGTGCGCGCATCCAGCGTCGACACCGTCGCGCCGTCGCGGATCACCGTGATCGTGTCGGCCACGCGGCGCACCTCGTTCAGCTTGTGGCTGATGATGATCGAAGTCACCCCCTCGGCCTTCAGCTCCAGAAGCAGGTCCAGCAACGCCTGACTGTCCGATTCCGACAGCGCGGCGGTTGGTTCGTCCAGGATCAGCAACCGCACGTCCTTGGACAGCGCCTTGGCGATCTCGACAAGTTGCTGCTTGCCCACACCCAGCCGGTCCACCGGCGTGGCGGGGGCCTCCTTCAGCCCCACCTTTTTCAACAGCGCCTCGGTGCGCCGAAAGGTTTCGGGCCAGTTCATCACGCCCTTGCTGGCACATTCGTTGCCGACAAACAGGTTTTCCGCAATCGACAGCAACGGCACCAGCGCCAGCTCCTGGTGGATGATGATGATCCCCAGCGCCTCGCTGTCCGCGATCCCGCCAAAGCGCGCGACCTGCCCGTCGTAATGAATGTCACCGTCATAGGTGCCCTGCGGATAAACCCCCGACAGCACCTTCATCAGCGTGGACTTGCCCGCGCCGTTTTCCCCGACCAGCGCGTGAATCTCGCCCTCGGTCACCTTCAGGTTGACGTTGTCCAGTGCCTTGACCCCCGGAAAGGTCTTGGTGATGTCGCGCATTTCCAGAAGAGTTGTCATACCCCTGCCCCCATTCCTGCGACCTGCCCCGGCACCGTTCACGGCACGCGGGACAGGCGATTTTGCAATCGCGATCCGGTCTTACAGATCGTCTTTGGAGTGGTAGCCCGAGTCGATGACGATCGCCTCGTAGTTGCTGGCATCCACCGACACAGGCTCCAGCAGATAGGACGGCACAACCTTGACGCCGTTGTCATAGGTGGTGGTGTCGTTGATCTCCGGCTCGCCGCCTTGCAGCAGCGCATCGACCATACCCACGGTCACGCGGGCCAGTTCGCGGGTGTCCTTGAACACGGTCGAATACTGCTCGCCCGCGATGATCGACTTGATCGACTGCAATTCCGCATCCTGACCGGACACGATGGGCATTTTCAGATCGCCCGAGCCATATCCCACACCCTTGAGCGAGCTCAGGATACCAATCGACAACCCGTCATAGGGGCTCAGAACGCCATGCACGACCTTATCGGTGTAATGCGCCGACAACAGGTTATCCATCCGCGCCTGTGCCACCGCACCGTCCCACCGCAGGGTGCCGACCGTGTCCATGCCCATCTGGCCGGACACGATGTTGATGGTGCCGTCGTCGATCAGCGGTTGCAGCACCGACATCGCACCGTTGTAGAAGAAATAGGCGTTGTTGTCGTCGGGCGACCCGCCGAACAGCTCGACGTTCCAGGGGCTGACATCGGGGAACCGTTCCTTCAGCCCGTCCACGATGGAACTGGCCTGTTGCACGCCGACCTTGAAGTTGTCGAAGGTGGCGTAATAGTCGACATATTCGCTGTCACGGATCAGCCGGTCATAGGCAATCGTCTTGATGTCGGCGAAATGCGCGTTCTCCAGTGCGTTCGACAGGGTGGTGCCATCAATCGCGGCAATCACCAGCACATCGACACCCTTGGTGATCATGTTTTCGATCTGGGCCAACTGGTTGGGAATGTCGTCTTCGGCATATTGCAGGTCAACGGTATAGCCTGCCGCCTCGAACTGTTCGACCATCGAGTTGCCGTCGGAAATCCAGCGGGCCGAGGATTTGGTCGGCATCGCAATGCCAATCGTGCCCTTGTCCTGAGCCAGGACCGGCGCGGTCATCAGACCCACGCCAAGCGCAAGGGCGCTAAGCCCCGAAATAAGTTTGTTCATGTCTTCCTCCCAAAAGCTGACCGCGCCGCATTTGGGTTGGCCAGGTCCCGCGTACGGGACAAAATGATGGACATTTTTCTGCGTCCGGCGCCACGCTAACATCTTCACGACATAGCGATCAAATTACATAAGTTGACAGGTGCATAGCAAAAATGGAATGTCTGAAAGATGCAAGACCTGACCTCACGCCTGCAATGGCGCCACCTGCGGCTGATCCATGCCATCGACGAACACGGACAGCTGTCCGTGGCCGCCCAGCGTCTGTCGATCACCCAGCCCGCCGCCTCGCGGATGCTGGCCGAGGTCGAGGCGATGGTGGGCCAGCCGCTGTTCGCCCGCACGCCCAAGGGGATGGTGCCCACCGACATCGCCCGCGTCCTGATCCGCCACGCGGGCGGGCTGTTGCGCGGGCTGGCCGACACCGTGGACGAGGTCACCGCCTTTGGCGCGGGCCGCACCGGCACCGTGCGCGTGGGGTCGGTGACGGGGGCCGCGATTGCCTATGTGGTGCCCGCAATCCAGCGGCTGAAACAGGACATCGAAGGCGCCGATGTCTATGTCGGCGTCGGCCCCAGCGACACGCTGATGCAGGACATGCTGCACGGCGAATACGACTTTGTGCTGGCCCGCGTGCCCACCGACCTGGACCCGCGCGCGTTCGACATCATGGAATGGCGCAATGAAACCGCCGAATTCCTGATCCGCGCAGGCCACCCCCTGACCCGCATCGCCCGCCCCTCGATCACCGATCTGGCCGGATACGGCTGGGTCGCGCAGGCCACCGGCACGCCGATGCGCCGCGCGGTCGAAGAGGCGTTTATCGCCCATGACATCCCCCTGCCCGATGACGTTGTGACCACCACATCGCTGCTGGTGATGATCGCCTATCTGCAAACCTCCGACCTGATCTCGCCCGTCTCCAGCGAGGTCGGCGACCTGGTCCGCAGCTCGGGCGTGGGCGGGATACAGGCGATTGCGGTCAGGGAACCGATGGTGATCTCGCCCTATCACCTGATCCAGCGCAAATCCGTCATGCTCAGCCCGCTGGCCCAACGCCTGCGCAATCTGGTGGTGGACGGGCTGTCAAAACCGCTGGCCTAGGCCCTTTTTCCGCCCGCCATGTCACATCCCGCCCGTTTCGAACGTCTTACTCATATGCCGGGACACACCCGGCGCAACCGCATGAGGAGACACCATGTACGGCCTGATTATCGAACACCGCACCCTGCCCGGCAAACGCGACGCCCTGCGCGAAACCTGGGACGCGCTGATGCAACCTGCCATCGCCGCCAATCCCGACCACATCAGCTATGCCTATTCCTTCGGGCAGGACGCGGATGTGGTCATTGCCTTTCAAGCCTACAGTTCGCAGACTGCGGCACAGGCGTTCCTGGACCATCCGTCCTATCTGGAATACCTCGCCCGATCCCGCCCTTTCCTGGCGGGTGACCCGAAGATCACGCAGCTGGACGTGCAATGGCTGAAACCCGCCGCATAGGCTCTGACCCCATGACCGACCCCGCCCATATCTTTGACAGCGCGCGGCCGGGGCTGGTCAAACTGGCCTACCGGATGCTGGGATCCGTCGCCGATGCCGAGGACGTGGTGCAAACCGCGTTCTTGCGCTGGCAGGCGGTTGACCCCGCGTCGGTCCAGTCCCCGCCCGCCTATCTGCGCCGCATCGTCACCCGCCTGTGTCTGGACCTGCACCGCACGACCGCCCGCCGCCGCGAAGTCTACCTGGGCGAATGGCTGCCCGATCCGGTGGTCACGGACCCGTCCGAGGACATCACCCTGATGCTGATGCTGGCGCTGGAGCGCCTGTCCCCGCTCGAACGCGCGGCCTTCTTGTTGCACGACGTGTTCGGGGTTCCCTTTGACGAGGTTTCGGGCATCATCGACCGCACCCCCGCCGCCGCCCGCCAGCTGGCCGCCCGCGCGCGGCAGAACGTGCAACAGGACAACGCGCGGTTCAGCGTCGACGCGACACGCGGCCAACAGATCGCCGCCGCCTTCTTTGCCGCGTCGCGGGCGGGCGACATGGGCGCACTGCGCAGGCTGCTTGCCGAAGACATCAGCCTGCACGCGGACGGCGGCGGACAACGGCCCACGGCCCTCCAGCCGGTCCTTGGCCGCGACGCGGTGGTACAGGCCCACGCGGGTTTTGCCGATCACTTCCGCGACAACGGCTCGACGCTGGTTGCACTCACGCACATCAACGGGCTGCCCGGCTGCATCAGCCGCGAAAGCGACGGCCAGCTTCAGACCACGGCGCTGGACATCGAGAACGGGCTGATCCGGGCCATCTATGTCACCCGCAACCCCGACAAACTGCGCCACCTCAAGGCGTCGGATGCCATGCCAATGCGACACTAGGGTCCGGTTTCCCTGAATCGCGGCGGCAAGCCATACCGACCCGAACCAGACCTTCGCTGCGGGACGCACGAGGGTCCGCTATGCGGACTTAGCTGCCGCTCTCA
>TARA_R110000765_G_scaffold63762_2_pt1 | contig 29213 bp, 4 predicted proteins | sample TARA_R110000765 | Tara Oceans TARA_R110000765 (sample SAMEA4398168) | marine metagenome | biome: Polar Biome; feature: [MES] marine water layer (ENVO:01000295) within the mesopelagic zone...; material: water (ENVO:00002006), including particulate matter (ENVO:01000060) such as...... | reverse complement strand
GAGTTATATCCCGCACCACAAGGATTATTAGACATAATCCAATTAGGGAAAGAGTTAAATATACTGTTTATCAGTACGTCAGCGTCTACCAAAGTCATTGATGTTGAGAATGGACCTAGTGGATTAGGACTTGTCCATGAAGGAAGTGTTATACTCCAAGTATTTAACATTTGGATAAATCCTGTCCATGTTTGTGAAGCTGTAATTTGTGTTTGTAAACTAACACCCCAATTAACGTTACCATTTTGTTGAGTACCCAAGTTATATAAAACTGATAAAGCAGGTACGTGTATGTAAGCAATACTAGCCCAATGATTGTAAGATATGGACGAACCAACTGGTAATGTTGCTGGATTTGTTGTTGCGTTAGGAGCATAAGGCATTGTAGTCGTACATGTGTCTAACGGATTTATAACACCTAATGGGCCTGCCCATCCATTATGTAACCAGTCAGTGAAACACCCAACACCATTTCCATCCACAACTTTAATTGTAGCACTAGGTACAAAGGCTGCAAGTGGCCAATATGCTATATCAGTAACAAATTTTAAACTTGTCATGTTTGTGTTTTGTAACCCGTTAACTGGGTTTGCTATATAATTTACCGCATCTAGTATCGACGTACTTAAAACTGTTTGTCCTGGTACATCATTTACAACATTATAAGAAGTACCTACAAATGATGATATAGGGGATGTAGTTGAACAATCATCAACCGATTTTCCATTTGGGTCACAAATATATTCCCAACAATCTGAGATACAATCTTGTAGAGCTGTTACTCCAGTAAAAGAACCTGAACCGTCTAATGGGTCAACACAACCCAAATTAGTACAATTATATGTGTCTGGTGTTACACAACAATATTGTTGACACGCATTTTCAGTTGAGTACCCACCAGCATTACCAAATATTTCAACACACGTACATCCACTATCGCTAGTTGTACATATACACGGCTCTATCTCTATATCCCAATATGGTGTGAGGTCAAAGACATCAGTTATACTAAGTGATGTGGTTACAAGGTATTGTAGAGCTGTCGCTGCGGTAACAAATGATTGCCAATTATAATATTTCGTACCATTATTAACATTTATATGAGATATACTAATTAACCTATATACTGGATTACCATATGGGCCTATACATGTATTATTTGGTATTTGGTATTTAGGTGTTGGTTCCCATTCCCATGTTGCTGCTGAGAAGTTTACCGTTGGGTCCCAATAAGTATCGTTAGTAAGTATAGATTCTGCTTGTTGTGCTGCTCCCATTGTTGTTGCTGTAATAGTAGAACTAGTAAATGGGTATGTAATAGAAGTAGTACTAAATGGTGTCCCGTTTTGGTTTCCTGTTGTTCCTGGTGAAACTTCATTTATATAACCTAGACTATCAGAACAAGTATCAACCAAACTAGAAGGTATACAATCCCAACTGGTCACACTATAACATGGACCTTGTGGGTTTGTTAAACTGAAATTACATGCCGCTAATGTTGTAAAGAATTGAGCTGGTGGTGTGTTAGCCTGTATAGCTGATATACATATACCAAGTGGTGTATTACAAGTATAACCTTCTGGTTCTGGTGTACAACATTCACAATAATCCACACCATTTATTGGGTCATAATACCATAAACCGGTAGAATCAAAACTAACTAGGAATGTTCCGATTGATGATGCCTCACACCTATCACAATAATTATATTTACCGAAATTGTAGTTTGGTTGTCCTACCGTACCACCCCAAGGTAAATTTATCCAATCTGGGTCTTCACAAGGACAACAATTAGCTATACAATTTGGTTCTGTTGTGTATGTCCCACCACTTTCAAACAACTCATAACAATAACAAGGTTTTGGACTACAACATTTTTCTTTTTCTATAACACAACCAAAAGCTAGTTGGTTTCCAAGTGGGTTTAACTGGTAAGTAATCGCTGAACAAACAGCACTTACACTACCACCCGCTACACCTGTAACACCAGCCGCAACAACATCATTATAAAAAGAATTCCATGTAGTATAATTACTACCACTTATTAATGGGTGACTTATTTTAGTTATATAATTATAAGGTAAAAATACATTGAAACCACTAGTAAGCCAGTTTGGTAAGGAATTCAGTGGTGATTCGTATTGATAATAACAGTCAGTCCAACTATATGGTGTTTGACTAAATATGTTTAATAGTATGGATTGGTCTCCGATTGCTCCATTAGCCCATGTATTTGGGGTTGTATTTTCATACATATATGCAAATCTACTTAGCCCAAAAGTATTGTTTGGTTGGTTTACCCTAAAGTCTTCCATTACATCTAATGGTGAAGCAAACATACCTAGATATGGTTTGGTTTGACATATAGGTGTATAACTTCCTGAACTTTCACAATTCCATGATGTTCCGGAAGGAACTGTAGGACAACACCCACTTTGACATTGTGTTTGAGAATCATATGTACCTCCACTACCCGGTACTTCTACACACCCACAATCAATATGTTCACAATAACACAGTCCTTCACATACAGATAGTGTACTGCCTGAATTTGAATATAATAAATAATTTATTTGTGTTAGACTCATACCAGAAGACGCTGTATTTAATCCTGTAGCTATTAACTGTGAGATAAATAAATTCCAGTTTGAGTACATTTGTCCATTATTTAATAAAGAGTACGCTATCCCGTCAAAAGTTTTTAATACTCCACCACCAATACCAGCACAATTATTACTAGATGGTATTACAGCTTGTGTACTTTCAAACATTAAGGTGGATATATCCATATTTGGCATATTAGAGGATACCCAATTTAATGCTGATGTTACTCCCGTATAAACACCAGGAATTTGTGTTTGACCACTACAAGAATTTAAATTTTGTTCTGGGGTGCAATTCCATGTGTTTGCACAACAGTTACTAAATGCACTTCCCGAAGTAGAGTACGGTCCAGTCCAAGTATTAGGTATTACAGTACTAGTTCCACCAACACATTCTAAACTGCATGGTGTAGACACACACTCACACCAGTCACTAGCCATTCCCGGACCTGCGTTAATTGTCGTATTGTTTCCTTGAGGGTACATCCAATTAGTGTGAATATCCCAAAAAGAAGAATTTAAATTTACATTATACCCTTGACTCTGTTGAAGAGATACAATCTCTGCCCAGGTATGGAGGAAGTGAGCTCCTGCCATAGGCTCTCCAGGAGGAATACTTGCTGTAAAATACGCAAAGTTTTGTAAATGACTACCTGTTGTATTCCCATCACATGCTTCTCCATTTACTATATGTAATGGATTAACCGTGTAGGTAGTATCCCACATCATACTATTTAATTGTGTGTTTTGTAACCCATTAAGTGGGTTGGCTATGTATTCAGCTGCCTCAACTATTGTAGATGGTACTCCTTCAGTAAACGTAACATGAGTTCTACCTTCACATGTATTAATTGATATCTCTGGTACACACCACCAACTTGCTTCACAACTACCACTACATAGTGTTGCTGAACTATAAGTTCCTCCGGTATGAGGATATTCTATACAAGACCCTGTTGTTCCACCACTACACGGACTTAAACATTCCCAAGACCTACACCCACCAGTACAAGCGGAGTAGGTAGTATATGTACCTCCAGTACCTAAAGTATTATAACAACCAACCTGATATGGTAAATCTACTTGGTATGTAGGACAAGACCAGCTAGTACATGTCCCTAAACATAATTTTGATGTACTATAAGTTCCACCACTACCAGTTTGTTCAGTACATCCGGTACCACTACAATTATATGATGTACAAGGTGGTAAAGATGTTGTTCCTCCAGTACACCCATCTAATGTAGAATACATTCCAATTGATGTCCCTGTTGCAACAATACACCCAGTGTTAGTACACATATATGTGTTACATTCTGAGGTTGTTGAAGCTGTACACTGTGTTATACTGGTATATGGGTAAGATTGTGTTGGTGTCGTACAAGCCGATATACACCCTGTTGTTGCTGTTGTTGTCAATAGTAAGAAATTGTTTAAGTAATCAACAAAATCTGTAAACCATCCCGACTGTTGGGTCCACGCACCAAAGGTTATATCTACATCCCAACCATTTTGGTCTAGTTTACCAACACCCTCTAAAACATAAGGGTTTTGTGGTAATTCCAAAGCTGTTAAATCTGCGACCTTACATAAACCTGGTGTCCCATTTAATACACCACCAGAAGTTAATAGTCTAGGTGCGGTACCAATATTCCAAGTACCATCTTCAACTGGTTTATTACCACTAGAAATTGCAGCTAAACCATGTAGAGCAAATAATGGGCTTGCCGTTTGAGAGTTTGTGAATTGGCCAGCAATTGAAGTTGGGTATAGTATGAATTTTGCGTGGGCAGAAGTTGCTGAGATTATTGTCCATTCATCTATGAAAGAAGAATAGTCTGATTTCCACGAACTCGTAGGTTGGTATAGTGTTGTGTTTAATCCACCTGAAAATTGTGGTTCTGCAAAAGAATAAGGACCACCTGGTCCTGGAGCAATAAAGTCCCCGGTATAAAGATTTTGTTGTTGTAATCCGTTCATTCCAGTAGATTCGGATATAAAACATATAGTTAATACGTCTGCAGATGTTGATGCGGTAGGTGCTGGTCCTCTTGATAATATTTGGTTTCCAGAATTATCAAATAGTAATGGGTAAGGTGTTCCAGGTACACAATTATCGTAAAATGAACCAGCTACATTATGATTTTCCGCCCACTGGATGTTCATTCCCGCTTGAGCCGCTTGTAGTATTGTTGACCCAGTTGTATGTCCTGAGTATACGGACGTAGCCCAACCTAACCATCGTTTATCATTAATAAAGGTATGGTACACATTTCCAACACCGTTCGATGCTGACGAAGCAAAAGTATTTACTCCTAACATACGATTTTGTATCTCATCAAGATTCATTATGGTTGTATCGTAATAAGCATAAATTGTTGTCCCCGTACTAGTTTTTTGTGTGTTACAAGCCCAACTTACACAACTTCCAGTACATGTTGCTAAATCAACATATGTACCTCCAGTACCATAAACTGGTGAGTTATATACACTACAACAATTTGTAGTGCATTCATAAGATAAACAAGAACCTGAACATTGGGATAGTGCAGAATAGGTATACCCAGTACCGTCATACTCTTGACATCCATTACTTAAACATTCAAAAGAGTTACATACGCCTGAACATGTGGATAAAGTACCGTAAGTACCCCCACTACCCGCTTGTTGTTGACAACCCCAATTAGAACAATTGAAGGATTGACAAGTTGAGTAACATAGTGTAGAACTGGAGTATGTCCCACCAGTCCCTATTTGTAATGTACACCCTGTACCAGTACAATTATAAGAATAACATGCACTTTCCGCAGCAGCACTACTTGTATATGGTGTTGTAGTACCGGTAACTACTGTAACACCAGTAGTTGTGCACGAATAATAAGTTAAAGCTGATACAGTATCACAACTTAATTGACATTGAGTTTGTGAAGTGAAGGTATTGGTGATTCCGGTACCTACTAGTTCATAACATCCACCAGCAAAACCAGCTGTTTGGTTTGTTGTGCAGGCTGTAGTTGCCACACATATTCCTTGGCAACCGTCATATATATACCCTATTGGACAATCAAATACTTGTGTGTCAAGATAACCATTCTGGGTAGTACACTCACAAAAATTAACACTACTCCCTACTTGTCCATTATATGGTAAGAATGTAGCGTATGTATTTGGTGAAGAGTAACTATTATTGACTTCTATTTCTAATTCATTGACTGATGGGTTAGGTCGTAATGTGGTAGGTGACCAATAATTCCATATCGCGTACATCACTTCGAAGTACGTTGCATCATTATCTATAGCTGGATAGTTAGTTGAGTTTGCTGCTGCTACACCACTTTGATTTAATCCATTATCGTTTAACCACCCTATAAAATCTACCCATCTATAGAATTTTGGTGATAGTCCGTCGAAATTTTGGTTGGATGAATAAGTTCCTCCTGGTTGCCATACTTGATATGTTTGTACGGAACTTGAGTTTGTTCCTGTTTTTTTAAACCCTCCTAATTGGAAGAATTCAGTTGTGAGTTTTACATGACTATAGTCTGTGAAACAATTTGCTGATGCTGTTGCGTTTGGGAATTGAGTGCAACCCGCATTTTGAGCTGGGTAGGTTGACCAAACAGTTTCAACTAATGTGATAAAATCTTTAAAAAGTAAATTACGTGCTGGAGTATTATTATACCCTAAACTTAAATCTGTATATGCAACCGAAGAATCCGCAAACCATGGATAATTAAGAATTGTCTGTGCATTCTTAAATGGTACACTATAATTAGCTTGGTTTGGAACATACGGTAAGTTAGTTGCTGGATTTGTACTCATACCATTAAGACAGTAACCGTTATTGTATGTATCAGTATATGTAATTGGGAGTGTACCAAAAATACTATATGGTACCATAGGTAAAGAGAGGTTACAATTAGGAGATATTTCTATATCTAACATATCAGCTGTAGAGAATATTGTATTTGCAGTATAAACATCTACCGTTAATGCTGTATAACTAGTTGAACTCGTAAATGAAGTTAGTGGGAATGGACCTACCACTTCAGTTCCGAAACCTGCTTGGTAAGTACCCCCAAACGTTTCTACGTAAGCCCCTTCAATAGTAACAACATTTTGTCCTAGAGGTAACTCAAATCTCTGTACCCACCATTTACCGTGTGCTTCTGTACCTGGTGACATAATAGTATGACCCACACCTAACCCATTAGGGTCAAAATTATTTACTGCTGTAGTGGTATCTAATTCCACAACATTATTTATACTTACCCTAAAGTGGCTTTCAGCGGCAACACCAACCAAATAAACACTACTAGCGGAAACGTTAATACATCTTGTAATACCATACCATTTTGGGTCTGCTAAGGTATAATATGTACTACTCGGTGCCGGTTGTGAACTTCCTGGCCATACACCAACACTATTTAATCTTGATTGGTGCCAATCCCCACCTGAACCCCAGAACCCTGACTGTGGATTAACACTCAATGGTGGTGTTGGTCCTGTTACATGTAGATAATCGGTACAAGCTCTGTCTACACACATCCGAGTACCGTTATGACCCCAAGAGGTTGGTCCTGCTTTATCTGCTAGTATAGGGGTGTTTTGGCTTGGTGTTGTTGTTATTTCACATAAATTAGTAGTTGGGTTCCACATGTACCCTGTTGGGCATCCACATTCAGTTTTACAAGAATATGATAAACATGAAGCTGAACATGCACTTAAAGTAGTATAGGTTCCTCCTGTACCTAATGTTGCATAACACCCATTTACACTACAAGTATATGTGTAAGCTGTCGTATCTACACAACTAGGAATTTGTGCACCACCTCTAAAGGTAAATTTTTCTTGATTTCCTATTTCTTGGTAATCGTTCCAAGTGTATAGTTGACCATTACCCTTACTATCAAATAACCTAAAGGTCATATTCACTGGGTTGGTGGCCGCTAATGTAGTATTATCTAACCCCCATCTATAAGCTCCTGAGGTAGTAAATAAGGTATTATTAATAGTGTCTCTTACTATCGCTTTTGAACCAGTTGGAGTGAAACTCTCCCTAGGTATGTTGTCTCCGGTATTAGTCGAAGTTCTTCTTTCATCAAACTTTTGTATTGTGATATTTTCTAAGTCGGTAGGGAATGCCCATCTGGAGATGTTTTTCGGACACGTTGTAGCGTCAGCTGTTTCTTGTGTTAACCCATTACCTGGATTTTGTGGACACCCATCAGTTCCTACACCGTTTACCTTCCAATATGTAACAATAACACTTGGGTTATTATTGAATACTGGGTCTGAAGCAACATATTCTATATCTCCTTGTGTAAACGAACTATCTAATTCAATTATTGGTTTCGCTACTACTGTATATATTGGTAGTGTGGTTGCTATCCCTTCATCATCTACATTAGATACCGCACATCTATACCAACCATCTGATGGGTCTCTTCTGTTATTATTGTAGGTATGGTTACTTGTATTAAAATATTTTCTTCCTGCACTATCTACATCATTATTAGTAATCCAAGTTTTTTGAATCTCCTCACCATCAATAGCAGTTATTGTGTCTCCGGAATATAAATCACTTAGTTTAGCGTACCATATATTACCGTTAAATGTTCCTGGTTCTATAACACCAGTTATAGTATCGTCATAGTTAGCTGTTTCACTATCAAACAGTATTTGGTTATCATCTATTGACGCAATAGAATTACCTAATGATGCACCTTGTGAAGCGAAACTAGACTGTGTGGAGGTGTTAGCATCTGTTATATTAACTGTTTTTACACCTAATAACGTACCAACCGAATTTACAAACCTATATATTTTAGTTGGTGTTTTTGAAAATGTGCTAGGGTCATTTCCATTAATTTCGTATTTATATTCATTTATTGTTAAATTAGCTATTTTTCCAGCAATTCGGTTATCATCTACTGCAGCTCCCATTAGCCCCTCGTTTTCACCAAAATAATTTTCACTATATTGTAAACCTCGTAACGCAGGTTGTAGATTATATTCACACCCAACCCATAAGTTTGTTATCCCCATAGCAACATCACTACCTTCGTGAGTTAGAGAATCCAAATAATATATAGAATTATCAATAATATCATAAGCCCATAGTCTAGAATGTAGAAGACTTCCACCTTCTGGAATTAATGGAGCATTAGTATTTGGGGTTATGTGTTCTAGATTGGTTGGGATTGGGTTGACTTGCCCTTTTGCTCCGTACATGTTAAAAGCTAAATCTATGCCGTTTGTGGAATATGGGGTCCATCCGTTATCGTTAAAATAAACCAAACACCTGTCTGGGTCAACATACGTACTACCGGGACCATTTATTTCTATACAAGCGTCATATGACGCATACATACATAAATCTGCTGATGCAGATTCACTAGCGATACCAAATCGCCAACATTCTTCTGCTCCTGAACAATACTCAGGACCACATTGTATACACCTACCACTTTCTAAAGCCATGTTTTCTTTTTTTAAATTTTTATTATATTGCTATTTGCGATATATAGCACTTTAATTAATAAATATCTAACATCACACTAAAAATATATTTACTGTTAGGTATTTTTATATAAACCTAATGGTTGTTTAGGTTCTACACCAAAAACCACACTAATAGACATAAAAAAAGGTCCTAAGACCTTTTTTTATATTTCATATTAAATTAACCTCGTGGTTCAGAATACTCTTCACTCATACAGTGAGCTGGTAGAATAACCCTGTCGGTATGACCTGGACAAGCATCTAATTTTACAATATCGTAATTAATTACAGTTGACACTACGTCTTTTGCTGTGGTTATTTCACACGGACAAAAATCTAAACATTCTTGTAATGAGTTTAGATACCCACTACCATCACTTCTCGCTTCACATTCATGTTGGTGTCCTGGCCCAACTGGACTTGAACACGCTAGAGGTAGACATTTACAAACCCATGTAGTTAGATTACAACTACTTAGACAATCCTGTTGTGTTGCGTATTGGTTAACTAAAGGGTAATTAGAGGTAGGGTTGAGTATACAGGCCCCTTGAGTACAAACCCATATATCTGGTGTTTGATTACAAAACAATACACAAGCCGCTTGTGTTACAAAACCTCCAGGACCTGTACCTAATGTACAATTACCGTTTGACTGTGTACAAAACCAAGAATCTACTGGTGCGTCACAACAATTAGAATTATAAATACATGCTGAGTCGTCCACACCTAGATACATACTACCATAAGTAAACATATCTAATTCTTGTTGCCCATTTACATAAGGACATGGTTCACAAAAACAATCAGGAGCATTAGCGAGGTGGTTACATTGCCACCATTCCCAAGTTTGACTATTTTTTATTACTGGTGGTACCGATATCTTCTTATACGTATAGTTTGTTGTAAATCCTTTATTTTTGTATGTTGTTAAATCATTAGATACCGAACATAAACCTTCTATAACTGGGTTTACTAATTGCCTTTCCATATACGCTAATGGTGAGTCCTTGGTGGTATTAGGTCCATCAACATTATATAGTGGGAACCATGGTTCGGTTGCTCCTAATTCCAAACACGAAGTAACACAATTTACATACGTCAATCTATCTGTCTGTCTTTTTATAGTACTTTCACAACACATAGGTATTGGGTAGGTTGTATTTTTTGGTTCAAATGTACCAAATAAAGCTTGGTCAGAATTACAATTAAACCATCCACCACAACCACTATTTATACACCCACCTATTGAGTCATAACTAATTACTCCTTCCGGTATTTGTGTTGTCGGCACACACGCGTTTTGATATTCATTTACCACACGATTAAGTTGTTGGGTACATATATACCTTACTTTTGAGACTGGTGGTTCTGGTGCTGGGGGTGTCCCACATCCCGCCACTGTACATAATTCTAGTGTTGGGTATGTCGGTGGATTTGTCCCAAAAAGTCTTATATATTCTGGACTACCATACTCCACACATTTCGTTGAGTTTCCACTCTCAATACAATTGTACCCAACAGTTGGTCTAACTGGGTTTACTGGGTTTACTGGGTTTATTGGGTTTATTGGGTTTATTGGTACTAATCCACAAGTAGTTGTTGTAAATGTCTTATCTATTACTGAAAACTGCTGTTGTGCGTTCTCAATAATCCTAACTACTTTAAACACCCTACTATCACCTTCAACTCTAACCCACGTATGTAGATTCTTCTCTACTGTTGGTGGAACTCCGTCTATTAGTCCACAATCTGAAGTTAATATCGTTGCGTCAACTACTGTATTATCTAGACAAGTTGCTTGATACTTTATAAGAGAACACCCACCTATTCCTGGTACTCCTGGTGAAATCGGTGTTCCTGGTGTAACAGTATTTGGGAATATAACTTCTAGATTTACCTGTCTGTCTTTTTTATTTCCTTTAAAGTTTAAGCATCCATCATACAAACAAACCCCATTAGAATTTTTCTTACCTGGTATATCACAGCTTGGACAATGGTCACCTTTAAATCCAGAATGCATAAGGTTTTCTAATCTTCTTACAGCAGTATTAACGTCTGTAACTACTTGTGGTAGAGGTCTTCCCGTAGATTCTGATATATCAAAAATAACATTCTCAATAGGTCCTCGGAAATCATGAATGATGATTCTATCTTTCACACATGTACATAAATCATAACTCCAGTGATATCCAGGTGCACAACTCATATTAGGTTCACAAACACACTTACAAAGAACCCAACTGTATGTTAATGGTGGTATACAACTTACTGGGTGTGGACAAGGTCCATCACCATCACAAGGTACTTCAATATCACCATCAGGACATTCACAAGGAACTGCTGATAAAAATAATTGGTATATCCACCCTCCAGGACCCATACAACACTTCCAACAATCTTTCCCACAAGTATCCACACATTGTTGTTGTGAGTTACCGAAATAAGGGAACCCTGCCGCGGTCATATTATTATATTGACATGGTCCTACAGGACAATACGTACATGGATTTATAGGTGCTGGTCCTGGAATACCATCATCATTACAGTTCCATCCATCACTAGTGCAGTTATTGTAACAATCTTGAGCTGTTTGGTATGGTCCCCAGATACCATTTGCAAGTCCTACACAACCACCATCCCAACAATCATAGTAATTATCATCACAACAATTAGGAGCATCTTTACATTCTGCTAAAGTTGCATATGTACCAGGATAACCTGGTCCCATATCAACACATGTACATTCATTATACGGTGGGGTTGTGTGTGTATCACATATCCAATTATTCTCTATTGGTGAACCGGTCGTACAACAAGGTTTATTGTTAACTGCTATATTACACGCATTATAAGTTGTATATATGTTTCCGGTATTTCCGGTATTGGGTAATTCTAAACAGTAACAGTTACTCTCCATACAATGACAAGGAGATTGTCTTGAGTACATAGTTGAAGCGGCTGGTACATTATAGTAAGCTCCAATCATTGCTTGTACTTGTAATGGTGTGTTTATTAACGATACTGCGATACCTACTGATTGGCAATCTGATATTAGGTCTGACCAACTATTGTAATATGGAGCATTCGGTAAGTTAACACCATCAGTGGTAGTTAGATTTCGTGAGTAAGAGTAGTAAACAGTACCAAAGAATACAATATTACCAATACATTGGTCTGTTGCAGATGGGTATTGTGTGTCATTCATCACCTTATATGAAGAAAATGGCATTGTTTGTAGTCCATTAGCCGAATCTGCCATATAACTTATTATCTCATTATGCGTTGGTCCGGCTCCGATTGAATTGGAGTAGTTATTGTTTTGTATTATAACTGGTATCCCTGTTTTTAAACTACAGTCTACCCAATTATGTGGTGGTGTTGTACCTGATATACATTTCCATTCTCTACAGTCTGCTGTACATGCTGCTAAAGAAGCAAATTCACCAATACCGTTTAATGTGTCATAACAACCATTAATACTACAATCATACCTAGATTCCGCTGAACAACATGCTCCGGTACAAGAGTTATACATAGACATATCATAACCAGTATTTCCTGTTCCTGGTACTAATACACAATCACAATCTGATGTATTACAATAACATGGGTCCATTTCCATACCAAGTGTTACTGGATTTCCTAAACCACTACAAATCGGGTTCTGTAAACAGTTGGTTATTTGTGATACTGACCAACTCAAACCAAAACCAAAAGTAGTTGTTACATTCCAAACATTTATCATATCATTTATCATATCAGCCCACGTATCATATGCTCCCATCAATGTAGTGGTAGGTGGGTTACCACCAGTCATATGAGCCGTAATCTTCCACCCTTTAAACCATTTACCATTCGGAGAATCACACATGTTTGGGTTAGTAACACTACAATTTGTACAATCATATTTAAAATCACTTATCTGTGCGTTCTGCATGTTAACCATATTAGGGAATATTGGTGTTGTAGTTGGTTCACCATAATAATTTAAAAGAGCTATTGATGGCCCTGAAAGTGGTAATGTTGGTAAACCACTACAGTCATATGGTCCAGCCATTGGTGTTTGAACCTCTGGTTGACATTCGTATTCTTGACACACTAACTGACAATCTGTTAATCCGGTGAAGGTTCCTGTGCCATTTAACGGGTCTACACAACCATTAGGTGTACAATTCCACGTAACACACTCACAATCTACTTCACATTCTGGTTGAGTTAGGTATTGTCCTGACCCATCATAAACTGGTACACAACCACATGGGTTTGTAGAAGCACATTGGCAAGGTTCTGTGTTTACTGTTACCCATTTGCTAATCCATTCTTCGTCCGTATTAGGATACCCGGTTAGGAATTGTGTACACGTCTCGATAACAATAGTTCTAACTTGGTCGTATGTTGAGCTAGGTGTTATGCCAGCAATTCCTTGGGAAATTAAATTCTGTATAAAGTCGTTTGAGCTAACCCCGATAATAGGTAGTTGTGGTCCTGGTATGTGATTATTAGGACAAATATCTAATTGTATGTCCGTAACATAATCTATTGTTGCTGACCACATACCAGCACCTGTTGATGTTGGGTGATATTCTGTTATAGGAGCCATACACTGTCCTGGAGCGGTATATGGTGCTAGTTGTGATTGGTGATAGAAGGTTCTCGAACTAAAAGGTATGGATTGTGCTCCATTCAGACTATCCATCATATATTTTACGGATTCAACCCCACCAACATATATGTAGGGTCCACCACCTTGTACTAATAATCCTGTCACTACACTAGTTACATATATTGTAGGACTTAATGCTGGTGGGTAATTATCTAATCCTGCTCCGTTAGGGTTGGATGGTGCGTATATTTCTAATTGTCCTGTTACATCGAAATCACAACTATTAGTTGTTGTTACCCCAGTTTCACAATTCCATGTAATATCTGGACAACAAACTGGTGTTGTGACACATTGACAAAACTCCCAATTAATAACTAAGTCCATATGGTTATTTGCTACTAGTGCTTGGATATCTACTAGTGTGGAACTGAATGTAGCTAAATAACAGTTAGTACACCACGAAGCTCCTTGGATACCTATTATAAAATCGAACCAATTTGTATTATATGGTCCGTCTATAACTGCTCCAGCTGGCCCTGATAACCCTAGAGTATCTACTACTGTTAAGGACTCTATATAACAATCATAAACAGGGTATGTTGAAGATGGACTAGTACTGCCTGTACAACCATCTGTTGGCCACGCAGTTAGATTATAGTGACTTTGTATTGCTGGTGAACCCCATAATTGGAATGTATAATCATGAAATATGTCGTTCTGATTTGATGAGGTATTTGAGAACATTTCTTGTATTGTATCTACATAAGGAGAACTTGTTATAACCCCATTATATATTAAGATTTTATTATCACAAGAATTATTAGTCATATTAGTTCCCTCACATTCTGTTTTTGAAGTATATGGACAGATTGCGTTTGGTGGGTGATTACATTCAATACACTCACATGGTTCAATAACTACTGGTGAACAACCGGGTGCTATTAGTGCTGTTTGGTACCAAGCAGCTGGGTTACAGTTAGTGCTCCCTAGAACTAGGTGGAATAGTTCTGAGTATGATACAGTAGCTGGTATGGAAATTCCAAATGCACCAGGCATCCAAGTCATAGCCCAAGCTAGGAAGTCTGAGTATTTAGTAAATATTTGTTGGGCTGGATTACATAGTGTCACTTGACTTGGGTTAGTTGCACCCATTCGGTAGTCAAGAAACTGGGCCCATCTCCAAGCTGAATCATTTGGATAGTACGGTTCTGTTTGACAACAGTCTGAATATTGACTATCCCCAGTACAATAGTTGGGATTGTTGGCTGGAGCAATGTATTTGAGAGTAGACACATCTGTGTTTGGGTGATGTATTGATACCCAATCCATAACTACTTCGTGTTTAAAGCTTGTTAATGAACCGTAACCATTAACTGTCCATGCGTTAGAGTATGGATTCGATGTATTTGCTGGGTCCCAGTGTGGTAGGGTTGAAACATCTACAAATTCCATATTCGTCAAACTAGCCAAATTTGGTGAACCAGGAGAAGGTCCTCCACCACTAGTACTACCTGTAATGCATTTCCAACTAGTGTCACAACAATCAGCGGAACACGCTGCGGATGTTGTGTATTGTCCTGAAGGCCCTATTATTGGTATACATTCACATGGAGCTGCCACACAAGTACAAGCAGAATTTACTATAATAGCTTTAAACTTAGTAACTTGTTGTAGTGCGGATGATATCTCAGCAAATGTACTATTAATATCTACCACTGTATTAAGAGGTGGGTTACCCACAGTACACGACATAATTTGTGATATAAATGAATTCCAAGTAGTAGATGCGGCAAAATTAGGAGCTAAATACCCATTAACTGGATTCGTATGAATCACATCTATCCTATCTATATATTCTGTATAATAGCCTGTATTCCCATAACTACATTGGTTAGTAAGTAGTTGCGATTGACCAAAATAAGAGTAGTTTGAGAAAGTTGCATCTCTCATATTATTGGAGTTCCCAATTCCTATTGGTGTCGTTATCGGTGATTGGAAATATTCTATCGATGTATACGTTCCTACAACTGCAGGTGGTAATAAGGTCTTCATATCACAACTGTCATATGTGAATGCCGGTATTATATCATCACAAATACAGAATTGGTAATTACAAACCATACCTTCCTGACCATATAAATCGTCTACATCTTGGTAATTGGCTGTGTAGGAAACATTCCATCCTGGGTGTTGTATATTTACAGCGTCTATGAACGATGCCCAAGTAGTGTAAGTTGTAGGAAGGGTTTGGTGTGTTACTGAAATTATACGAGCTAGAAATCCAAGTCCCATATGTCCAGGACATGCGTTTAGTGGTGCGACCCCACCTCCCATTTCCCATCCAAGAGTACCTAAAGTAGACCATTGGGCATTTTGTACTATTATATTACTTATGTGTGCTGTAAATGACAATGCCACTAATACATTAGCACTTTCTTGTGTGGTCCAAGCTGTCCCGTTCCAATATAGAAGTCCTTGACAACTATGGTGTCCACCATCATTACAATCCCAAGTTATAATAGTTGCACAATCTGGGTCACAGGCTATCCACCAAACACCATTACCTGTATTCATAGGTGTGTTACTATTATACGCGTCTAAATAATTTTGCCACGCATCATATGGTGTCATATTAGTATTATAATGGTTAGATACTATTGTGTAACAACATTCATTACCATATGGGTCTGTAAATAATACTACTGACCCAATAGTATAATATCCTGGTACCCATGGTTGTACTACTGTACTATTTGTTGTTGTAGTCGGTATTGTAATACTTATCCAATTTGAGAAAGAATAGTTCCATTCCCAGAAAGTTACTGATAGACATCCATGACAATCACAGCATGTATCACCACCATTAATAACAGTAGTATTCGTTGTGATATTTTGTAAGATACAGTCACCCATGGTAGGTTGTGGGTTACAGCTTGGACTGGTTAGTGTGTTAATCATTATACATGAGCAACCCCCAGCACAATCACCACAAACAAAATTACAATGGTCTTCACAATCAGATTGTGTAAACCATGAACCAACTGAATTTGGTGGTTGTGTAAGGTTTGATATACAACCTAAATTTGTACACCACCATAAGGTCTGTGGTTCTTCTATAGTATGACACCCTTGATAAACAATGTTAACTGGGTTAGATGAATCAATAAATGTTAAATTTGAAGCTCCATTAACTTTATCTGCTATCTGATTAACTAATGATAGTGTATTGGATGCTGCTGGAGCGAACTCTAATGGAGATTGTTGTAGTACATAAACTCTTTTATTTGTTGTTATACCATAAAGAGGCCATAGTAATGAAGAATAAGGAACTGGAGCTGGTACAACCGAAGCTAGAGGGTCCCAACTAAATAGAGCGTCGAAAGTTTCACCGACATCTAAATTAGTTGTAGCGTTAATATGACTTTCTTCTAGTTTAATACCAGTATAAGTAAATTTACCAACATATTGGTCTACCCCATTTCCATAGGTAACAATAATTAATGGTATAACAGTAGATTTTTCATATAAAATATCCCCAGTACATGTTAATCCACTAGGTATCATAAATAATGTATTTATGTCCCCAGCGGTAACTACACTACTTGTTACATCTACTTCGTATACAGCATCCCCACCAACTAATAATCTGAAAGGGACTTCAGTAGCCGTCATACCTTTCCCTAAATAACCACTAGGTAAAAAGATATCTCGATTAAACATGTGACTAAATGTTACACCATACCAAAATATTGTATATTCTTTAATTACGTCAGTTATGTCATCGTACAACCATAATAAGTTTTGTCTTGTTGCTATATCGTACTCTTCGAAGTTAGCGTTTGGTATGTCAAATAATTTAGTTACAATGTTATTTGCTACATCATACTTACATACCCCTTCGTATCTTCCTACAATTAAAACATCACACACCTCCAATGTTACACCACTACAACACGCTAACTCACAATTAGTGTAAGCAGTGCTATCATAATAAGTTAATGCTGTTGAGGTATGTCCAGTCCCATCTATGACAACACATTCACATTCTGTAGTCATACACGTACAATGTTCTTTATATGGCATTAAATACAGATTTTCTGTACCTAATCCCGCTGTACTTGCTTGACTTAGTACCATTGATACCACATCTGGTGTCTGTGCTAAACTAACAGGTAACCCACCAAATTGTAACGCTAATATCATTTCACTCCAACTTGTAAATCCTGTCACACCATTTGGTTGGATTGGTGTATAAGCTAAACTGGACATTGGGTTTGGATAATTTATTTGTGCTCCTGTAACTTGGTCATATTGTATATCACAACCAGAGAAAACTACTACATGACTTAATTTAGAGAAATACCCACTTTGACAGGTTTGTACACAATTTATTTGTCCAGGTACTGTACATGGTGCTGGCACTGTATCAATACAAGGACATGAGTCAGTAATTTGATTTGTAGGACTGGTATCTAACCATTTTATAGTGTTAAATATTGTATTTTGCATGTTTCCTCCCCATAATGGTGGATTAGCGTAATCTGGACCAGAAGGGTTACCGAAGTCCATTAACACACTATATTCATTTATACCACCCATATTAACAGGACTTCCAACACCACCTGGGAACATAGTCGTATGCCCAGTACCGTAAGGACAATACTCTGAAAAGTTTGATTGTGGTTGAGGTTCTGGGAAAACTGCCCGTGTTTCATTAATAAAAGTACCATTAACATAAACACCAGAACAACTATCTGTTACGGTTGTTGCGGTTTGACACCACCATTCGAAACACAAATTTTCACAATCTTGTTGAGCTGTCAACCCAATAAATGAACCTGAACCGTCTAATGGGTCGTAACAACCATTAATGTTACAGTTATACGTTGGTAGACAACAATCTAATTCACATTCTGATAAACTAGCATAGGTAAAAGGGTCTGGGCTCACGACCATTTCACAATGACAAGGCATTATAGTACACTCACAATTTTCGTAGTTATATGTCCAACCACTTAAATAAAGTGGTGCTAATACAGTAACCATATTAGAAACGTCTATTACATTCATACTACTTGTAACCATATACCCTTGTGATTGAGCCATTGTTACAAATCCACCCCAAGTATTAAACAATAACCCACCCTGTACGTTTAGGTGACCTAGACCGGTAAGTCTGTAAGTGTTGTACCCATTATCACCAGAACATGGACTATTACTAAATCCGTTCCAAGTTGTTGAAGCTGTTGTTAATTCAAATGTTACTGCTGAAAATGGGTCTGTGGACGCGAGATATGTTATATTTGTTAATATTGCTTCTACTTGTCCCGGCATCCCCATATAATCAAGTCCAGCAAAACCGGTACTTGTTGTTGGTGCTTGGTAATAACCAGTATTATATAAAGTAGAACTGGTAAAAGGGTAAGTTATATTGTTAATGCTAATGCCTGGAGTGTAGTCTGTTATCACTGTACTAGCTGAACAACTGTCGACAGTAAACGCACTTATACAATTCCACCCAGATAATGGTGGGTCACAATAAAATAGGCAATTAGATTCATATTGGTGAACGTTACTCGCTGGGTAATACAGTCCGGTATAATTTACAATCGGGTAACATCCGACTTGTTGTTCACAAGTCCATCCTGTTGTAGGACAACAAGCGGACTCACATAATGTATCTGTCAAATACTGTCCTGTTGTATCAAATGTTTCATAACAGTCACACCCTCTATGAAGACAACAATTTCGTGTGGTCCAATTACAACCTGAGTAAGTATCTGAGTCACTAAACCCACCAGCTCCTCCAATACCACTTTGTGCTGCTAATTCTGCACAAACACCTGTAAACTCCATATTTGTTGTTAATGTAGGCCATAATGCACTAGCTGCGTTATAGAATGCACCCCAACTACTATACCCTAAATTTGAGTTTACCGCTGGATGTCCTATTCTTTCAACATACATGTACGGTCTATAGGTTGTTATTGGTGGTGTTAATTCAACAGACATTTGAAAACAATCTTCCCATGTTGATGTGGAAGCACTCATTATCGCGTTAACCATTGGCCAAGTATAACCTGGTAGATAACTCCCAAAATCGTCATAGAAAATACATTCTTTATTAAGTGCCATTATCCCTGTTGGTTGGAATATACGATGCCAGTCAATGATATGATAGGTGTCTATGAAGATACCTAGGTAATTTTTAGTAGGACATATGTTTTCAATTTCTTGTGTAATTGCCCCTGTGTTTGGGTTAACAATAGTATTTCCAGATAAGCAATTCCACGATGTTGCGGTATATGCACTTACAGGACAACACGCTGATAAACACTCTGCTTGTGTCGTATATCCGCTAGTTGAGTTCATCTCGTAACACGCACAGTCTGTTGTTATACAATTACATGGTTCTGCACACGCAACTAATGTGTGCCCTGATTGAACTTCTAGGTATCCGTCTAAGATACTGAATTGTATTCCTGGGTATATTCCAGTTACACCTGATAATATTAGTACGTCAACAAATTCATTCCATGTATCGAAAGAAGTGTTAGCTGAAAGCAGATGGTATGAGATTGGTAATATTTCATAAAGCCTATTCCCGTTAGGTCCTTCACATTCATTAATTGCTGGATTCGCTGGTGTTGTTGATTCATAACTTAGTGTGTTTAAATTAATAGTTGGTATGGTTGTACTTATGTAATTCCATGCATCTATATTTGTATTGTAAGTACCAGGAATAGTTGTTGTTCCACTACAACTACTAACAACAGTTGACGCTGAACAAAACCATGTGTTTGCTGTACAACATACAGTTTCAGCTGCTGCTGAAGTAGTATATGGCCCTTGTGCTCCGGTAGGAATAGGTAAATTGCCATCATGACAAAATACATCACAAGGTAATACATCACAATAACAAGGTGTTACATCATAACTAACATCTAAACCATCCCAAAGATTATTAACCCCTCTTATTATTTGAAATACATTAAATGCATCCATAGTTGAGTTTACAGGACTACCAATACTTTGGAAGTCTGTGATTAGTGATGACCAACTTGTATACGTTCTAGGCCACGTTATTGATAGTGAGTAATTACCTGTTGGGGTAAATGTGATTGAGTTTAATATACTTAAGTATCCCGGTATTGTACCCCCCATATTTGTAGCAATTGCAGGTCCTTCACAATGGTTATTGTTTATTGGGCTAGTGTTAACAGGCATACTAAAAGAATGATTAGACCAGGTTGCTGATTGGTCGTTGTCCGCAAACCAACCTAAAGCTCCATAACCCGTACTTATATTAGCTGGTGATACAGCATGATAACCGTTATTTATTACATTTCCTCCTGGTCCTAAAATTATTTGATTTTCACAAGAATTAATTTCTTCAGCCATTATACAATACCATTCTATTTCACAACTTCCTGTACATGCACTTAAGGTAACATATGTTCCTCCAGTATTTGACCATTGGTCGCATCCTGCTGCTAAGGTTTCACATGAAGCGGTACATTCAAATGAAAGACATTCATCTGTACATGAAGTAAATGCTGAATATGTACCACCTGTACCGTTTTGAGGTAAACATCCATTCCATGTTTGTTGTGGTCCGTACTGTTGTTGCCATGATTCACAATTCCAAGAATTACAATTACTATCACAATTGAAGGAATTACTGTATGTCCCACCAGTTCCTACTTGTGAAGTACATCCTGTAGTTATACAGTTATAGGATATACAAGAAGCTGTACAAGCTGATAATGTATCAAATCCTGGTGGTGATACTATTCCTGGGTATGTTAACACACAACCGTCACTTGAAGCTGAATTATCAGCTTGACATACGTAGTTACTACATTCCCCGGTACACGCATCTAGTGAAGCGTGTGGCCAATTAGGGTAGTATGGGTAAGTAGCGGCAGACACACATGTAGTACCTGTCGTTAATGGTGTAGACTCTAGATATAAATCTAAATCTAACCCAAACCCTTGTCTTGTGAATGGTAAAAAAGATGGGTTGATTCCCCACCCATTTCTATCTAAAGCTCCATAGCCTTCAGCGAAATAAGGGTTTACTGATTCTAAAGTTATTAAATCCGCAATATTACATAAAGGTGGTATAGAATTTATTGCTCCACCAGAAGCTGTTGTTCTAGGAGCTGTACCACCTAACCACATACCATCTTGTATTGTTTTATTACCACTAGAAATTGAAGCTAGACCATGTAAAGCAAATATTTTGTTGTTGGGAAGTGTGGTATAGGAGTCTGTTGGGTATAGGAAAAAGTTTGCGGTTCCTGTACCAGCACTTATTATGTTGTATTGTTGTGTAAATGCTGTATAATCTTCTTTCCAAGTGTCCGTTGGTTGGTCTAATATCGAAGCTGTTATTCCGGAGAACTGTGGTATATTACTATTAGGTCCTGGGTCATTAGATGTATAAACTAAAGCGTTACCTAGACCATTGTTCGGTCCTGATTCATCGATAAAACATACTGTTAATACATCAGAATTTGTTGTTGCGGTAGGAACTGGTCCTCTCGCGTTAACTTGTACCCAAGAGTTTGTAAATATCAGTGGGAATGGTGTACCAACAACACAATTATCATATATCCGACTTTGGAATGACCAAGAATTATCTATAGCTGCTTTATGTATTAGTCCAGCTATCATATTTTGCGTAGGTGTGGAATTACCTGCAGGTCTTTCATCGTTAAATACCGAAGCTGCCCATTCTAACCATCTTTCATCATTATATAATCCGTGTCTTAGGGTTCCTTGGTAGTTTGGTATTGTCGCTACCCAGTCTTCCATACCGAACATTGCATCTTCAACCTCAGCAAGACCCATAGACGTTGTATCGTAGAAAGCGTATATATCTGTTACAGTTAAATCTTGGTTATCACCACATGACCACGCTATACAACTTCCGGTACATGCTGATAATTCTATTGTACCCCCAGTTCCCATGTATGGTTGGTTATACTCTTGACACCCACCTGTTGTACACTCATAGGATTGACATGCTGCTGTACAAGTTCCTGATGCTGTGTAGGTTCCACCTGTACCTGGTTGTTCTGGACAACCGTAGTCAGTACAATTATAGGATACACAAGTTGCTGTACAACCAGTTTCATAAGTAAATGTACCACCAGTACCACTCATAACCCCAACATCTATACAGCCATTATCGGTACAATCAAAGGAGGTACAGGCTACTTCACAATTTAATAGAGATGAATAGGTCCCTCCGGAACCACTTAACGCAGAAACGTTCACACAACCTGTATCGGTACAATCCCATGATGTACAATACCAACCACAATCAACCGCATCTAGGTATGTTCCACCACTACCTTGTTGTGTTGTACACCCAGTATCTGTACAATTATAAGATATACAAGAAGCTGTACAAGCTGGTTGTGTTAGGTATTGTCCACTTGTACCACTTATTTCGACACATCCGTCATCACTACAATTCCAGGAAGTACATCCTGAATCATAACATTCTGTCATTGATGTATATGTACCACCTGAACCACCAGTACCTGGAGTATTCCATTCATAACATCCACCACCACCACAATTGTATGAGGTACATGCTGTTTCACAATTTATTAAAGATGAGAAAGTCCCACCCGAACCACTTACTGCACCCACATCAATACAACCATAATCGGTACAATCATAAGAAATACATACCGCTTCACACCATGCATCAGATAACCAAGTATTAGTAAGTCCGGTACCTATTAAATCAGTACATCCGGTTGTAACACAACTATAAGATATGCACACCTCGTCACAAGCTGCTGATGTCGGAAAAGTACCTGTATTTCCAGTCTGTTCTATACACCCACCACTTGTACACTCAAAACTTGTACACTCTATTTCACAATCCTCTAGGAATGTATAGTACCCTAAAGTACCAGTAACTTGCACACACCCATTCCACTGACAATTATAACTGGTACACCCTGTACTACCACTCGCTAAGTCACATTCTGTTTGTGAGGTAAATGCTCCTGTTGTACCACTTACCCACTCACAACCCAAATTTCCACATCCCCAACTAAAGCATACAGCATCACATTCTGTTTGTGATGTAAACGCTCCGTTAGGTCCGGCACTACAACCCAGAATGCCGCACTCCCACGTAACACAACTAAGTAAACATTCTGCTTCTGTCGTAAAAGTACTAGCTGTACCGGGGTATAACTGGCAATTTCCGATACCATCACAATCCCAAGAAAAACAAGTCGCGGTACACGCCATTAATGCGTTGCTTGTTACTATATCGTACCAAGTTCCTCCGGAACCACCACCAAGAACACCATTCCATAGTGTACATCCGGTATCACTACACTCATATGATGAACATGATGCTGTACAACTTGCAAGAGTATTAAAAGCTCCCCCACCAGATGGGTCCATAATACACCCATTATCTCCACAGTCATATGTTGCACACCCACCTGTACATTCTTCTAGTGTTTGGAATGGGTATAGACTTCCTGGGTCCGCTAAAGTATGAGCGGATATACAAGTTCCTGTTTGTGTATTAGTTCCGGCGGTTAAATATTGTGATACATCTGTTGCTATTTGGTTAGCGTTGGCATTTATAGAAGGATTATATCCCCAACCCATTTGGTCTAAGAAACCATAATGATTAAGTCCTCTAACGTTACACCACGAATTTCCTTGTTGTGCTGGAACATCTCCCTGCCAGTTATTTAATAGTCCCGCGTTTGGAGTTGGGTTATAGTTTATGTATGCAGCATTATTACAGTATGTGTTTGTTGGAAGTATTGTGTAAGGATTAGTAACTTCTAAACTAACCTCGAATGAACTGTTTACTGGTATCGTAGCATATACACCTGTTCCATTATACAAACCAGCTACTCCGGTTCTTAATGGTACTGCTTGACCCAAGACTAATGGTACACATCCAACTGTACCAGTAGTTGTTGGAGCTGTATTTGGTAACCAAGTACCATCTGGTACTACTTGATTTCCACTAGCTATACCCGCTAAAGCAGTTTTTTGAAGTCCTATTGCAACACCACCGAACGGGTATATCACTTGTCTTAATGAGCCATTGTTTGTAGCTCCAGAAAGATTATTGTCCCAGAATTGTTTAAAGTCAGCGTATTGGTTTTGCCAATTTATAGTTGGATTGGTCCAGGCGGTGTGTGTACTCCCAAATCCAGTATTTGGTGTGTATTGTGCCGCATTGCGGTGATAGTGGCTGTCAGCTTCATCTATAAAATACAAAACTAACACGTCATCACATACTGACATTATTGGTAAGGATTTTACCTCTTGTCCGGTAAGTGATGTATTGGCTGCAACTGTTCCATTGTGGTTACCATACGCGTGTCTACTGGAATTTGCAACATACCCTAAACCAGTATTAACATCACCAGTTGACCCAGCAGGGATAAAACCAGCCCAATGATTTGCGTTAAACGGCTCACCAGAATTTGCAAAAACTCTTTTCATAAGGGCAAGATAATCACCTTGTCTTGTTCCCCAGTGTGAGATAGTACCAGCATTTCCAGATGTGTTCTGTCCACAATTATCATCACAAGTTGCGGGAACGCCTGGACTTGTACATGGAAGTGGGATGGTACAATTTATTGCGTCCCCACTACCCCATCGACCCCCTACTGAGAGTTGGCCAAGGCTTTGTGGGTTCGCGGTAGGGTTACCGGCATATAAATTGGCTACAGTTTTATTTGAATCTGGGTTACCTAAATATAACATATTCCACCATTGTAGAAATGCTTCACCAGCATACGTTGTATGTGATTGTTCTCCTTGGAAATTCACACTGTTTAACCAATTTTGTACCCTATTATATGCGTTTCTAACATTGCCTCCTCCCATTGAAGAGGCGTCATACACAACAACTAATCTGGTAGTATTAGTAAGTTGTCCACCAAGATTACATCCAAAAGCTGTACATGCTGTCATACAAGATGCACTACTAGAGAATTCACCTGAAGTACCACTAATAGATGTTACGTCTTCACACCCATTACAAGTACAGTCCCAAGATTGACATGCTGTATTACAAAGTGTATCAGATGAATAAGAACCTATAGATTGGGTATAGCTACTGACACAACCACCACTTGTTGTAGTGGTTTCACAATCCCACCATACACAACCACAAGGTGCGTTTTGACAATCTAATAGTGCTGTAGCGCCGGTATATGTTCCTGTACCATCTCCTGGGTCATAACAACCCGGACAGGTTGGGTCCCATTGTGCGTTAAGTTCACAATTATATGTTACTGGTGGTGGGTTCCAAGTAGTTGTACAATCCGTACAAACCTGGGTAATATAATTAATCCAGGAATTGGGTTGTAAAGGTGTCCCATTGGGACAGGTATTCGCTGGCCAAGCAAAGCTGCCGGGTCCTCCCATCCAGTTTAGTGTATTATAACACGGTCCTCCAGGGATACCATTACACGTCTCGGTAGATTGTGCTGGACCTCCAACAGAACCATTTGCAGCATATTCATCTGCACAAGCTGTACATTGGTCACCCCATTCAGATTCTGTTATTACAGCTAAAACTCTCCAACATTGGACACTTTGGCTATAACAACTTCCAGGTCCGGATTTATACGATAACCAGTCACCAGCCGATAGGTCAGTGTGGGGATACCACGGGCCTTGGTAGGCCCATCCTGAATTAGTAAATGTTTGATGGGCTTCACATTCATAAGCCCCAGGTGAAATATAACAAGCAGGGTCTATTGGTGGGTAACCAGCTGTTGGAGTATTGATATTAGCTTGAGCTAAGTCTGGAAAGGTATTCATGTATATTTGTTCAGGACCAGGACCATACCCACATTGCATTGTCGTATTTCCAGGGTTTGGTACACAAGAAGCTCCTACCTGCATATACATACTCATCAGGTAAACTACATATTCATTTTTTGTTGTATTAAAGACCTTATGTCTGTCGAAATATTGGATGGTTGCTGGCATATTAGATTAAGTTTTAAATTTTATATTTCACGTTTATATCGAACATGCGGCAAAGCATGTTATAAATAAATATCCCAAACTTTCGATTTGGGATATCTTTCGTGCTACTTAAAATTTAAAACTTTTATACCTGTTCTACAAGTGTGATTTTTAACTGTGAATTCCATGGTCCTACTGCAAAGTTTCCTCCACCTGAATTGTTATAACCTACATTATCTATACTTAGTTCAAGGGTACCGTCACTGTATTCTGTAACTACCATATCAACAGACCATTGTACCACAGTACCATTACATGTTGTGTATTCTACATCCAAACCTAAGATTCCTGAATATGGTGAGTAACTATATTGTGTTATAGTCATTGCCATCATTATTTCTTCATAACTTGCTGCGTGAGTTGGAATTGAGGAACCATTTCTTGGGTACACTGTAGTCATTAATTCACCACCACCATACGATGGTCCATTTTGATAAAAATAAGCGTGTCCGTTACCATATGATAATGATGGGAAATTGGTACTTGTGTAAGAATATGAGGTGTCCACAGAAACCATAGAGAACTCTGCTTTAGTTACATCATAATTTTTACCCCAACCAGGGAACGCTGCAGATGGTGCTACTACTGTTACGTTATTATTTGTAGCGACAACGTGCTCATTGTCAAAAGCTTGTAGTACATTTCCAGTACCATTGTTTGTTGTTGTGTCACCATTAATATTTATGATAGTATCACCATTAATATTTGTTGTGGTAGTTGTGGTCTGTGGTGCTTGTGGGACTGGTGTTAATATGTCATCTTCTTTTTGACAAGAAGATAAAACTACTAACAGTGTAAGGAGAGGTAATAAGTACTTTTTCATAATTTTATTTTTTTAGGTTAGATAATAGGATAAGTTCAACAACAAAGATAATACATTTTTTTCAAATATCCAAACTTTTAGTAAATAAATATTTGTTTGTGTTGTTGTACTCTATTATACGATAAATAAAATAATTTGTTTCGGTTATAGGTTGGTATTTGGGGGTAAACCTACTTGTGTATTGAACCATTGTGTAGCTTTATATAGGTCCTCCATAACTGGATTCCACTGGTCTACACCATTTGACATTGCACTAACATATAACTTTACATCTTTGTCACAGGCAAACCGTATTCTTCCATCCTTATTAGTTTTAGTAAAATAGTATATTATCTGTTTTGGTATACACATACTTTTTTTAGTTAGTTCCGTTGGTTTTCGTTTATCTACGACAGTAAACTTAAAACCTGTAATTGTAGATAGAGCTCTTTTTCTTTTATTAATCTTCCATGTTGGTGTGACACCACCTGCTGTTATACTTATTTGACTAACCAGACCACCAGAACCAATACCCAAAAATCCTTTCTTATCTGTGATTTGTTTGTTTCTAGTATTTTTACTAGTGTACACATTTAGTAAATCGCCAACTAGTGTTTCTGTTATAGTGTTGAATTTTTGTGTAGCTACTTTCTTAAAGTTTTTTACTTGTTGTAAAGATTCCTTCGATTTGTCGTCCCCACCTTTATCATCTAAGTTAGTTTGGTTTGTAGTAGGTTTTAAGTAGTAGGTTATCGTCGTTCCAACACCATCCCCGTATAAAAAACCAGGAATTTCCACTTCTTCGGTTTCTTCATCACCAGTTACAACATAACCATCTTCACCATCTAACACAAATCCTCGAGATTTTAAATCTATAATCTTTTCATTATATTCCTTACATACAACCTCACAATCTGTTGTTGAGCTAAAAGCTCCAGTTCCATCTTTAGGGTCTACACATCCTTCTGGTTCACAATTAAATGTTTCTATGGTCACAACCTCCTGTTCTGCCAAAATAGAACTAATTTTTTTATTATCAGACTCAACTATGTGTAGGCCTCTGATTCTATTTTTTTCTTCTTCGGAAATATTAAATAAGTTATTCATGTTATTGGTTTCTTAATAAATATACGGCAATAGTAGAATGTTCCGTTTTATTATTGTATCTTTGTATTATGAATATATACTTATTTGACTTCGACAATACCATTGTTGAACTACCTTACAGAGAAACGATAGAGTACTTAGACCAAAAAGAAAGTCTAGACCCAAATCTAAAGTTTAAACTAATTAAAAAAACCAAACAAGATTACCTTAAAGCGTTAGATTATGACCCAGACGGGTTATTCCTAATTTTATCTAATAGAATATCTGAAGTTAAGGATTCTTTAAGTAACCTACTTAATGCATTAGGTTATGATTTCGAAGATTATTATTTGATTGACAATGGTGACCGTAATAAAGGAAATCGTGTAAGAAAAATTTTAGATAAATACAAAAAATGTAACTCTATAAAATTCTGGGAAGATAAAGACAAACACATTAAATCAGTTACTGAAGCAATGAAGGATTATCCTAAAGTAAAATTAGAGATAATTAAAACGACACAACCAGTAAGTTGTTAACACATTCTTATTGGCGGTATTCATTATAA
>TARA_R110000765_G_scaffold128399_3_pt1 | contig 29283 bp, 19 predicted proteins | sample TARA_R110000765 | Tara Oceans TARA_R110000765 (sample SAMEA4398168) | marine metagenome | biome: Polar Biome; feature: [MES] marine water layer (ENVO:01000295) within the mesopelagic zone...; material: water (ENVO:00002006), including particulate matter (ENVO:01000060) such... | reverse complement strand
CTAATTATTCAGGGAATTCCGCATCCCTTATGCGTTTATTAAAATTTCTATTCTGGTCTCTTTTAGCCCTGGCTTGCACCCCGGTTCTGGTGCTGAGTGGGGTCGCACTCTATCTTAGCCCTGCTTTACCAGATGTTGAAACCCTGCGTGATGTGGAATTGCAAACACCGTTGCGGATATATAGCACAGATAACAAGCTGATTGCAGAGTTTGGTGAAATGCGTCGATTCCCCATCACCTACGATGAGGTGCCCGCCACTTTCGTACATGCACTGCTGGCAGCGGAAGACGACAACTTTTTGCATCACCATGGCGTTGACCCTGCTGGTCTCTTGCGTGCGGTAGCAGAGCTAGTACAGACCGGGCATATTCAAACCGGCGGCAGCACCATTACCATGCAAGTGGCAAAAAACTATTTTCTGTCCAGTAATCGAGTGTTCTCGCGAAAGTTAAACGAAATATTGTTGGCGTTGCAGATTGAACGCAACCTAAGCAAGCAGGAAATTTTCGAGCTTTACGTCAACAAAATCTACCTCGGCAACCGCGCCTACGGCATTGAAGCGGCCGCTCAAGTTTACTACGGCAAGTCGATCAGCGAGCTGCCTCTGGCCGACCTAGCTATGATTGCAGGCCTACCCAAGGCGCCCTCGCGCTATAATCCCATAGCCAATCCCGATCGGACCAAGCTGCGCCGCAACTGGATTTTGCAGCGCATGCTGATGCTCGGTTATATCGATCAGACCAGCTACGACGAAGCGATAGCCACGCCCATCACTGCCCGCAATCACGGCGCCAATCCTGAGATGGAGGCGCCTTATATTGCTGAAATGGCGCGCCTGGAAATGGTTGACCGCTATGGCGACAAGGCCTACACCCAAGGTTTTAACGTCTACACCACCGTTAGCAGCAACATGCAGGAGCTGGCTAATCAGGCGCTGCGCAACGGCCTAGAGGAGTATGATCAGCGCCATGGGTTTCGCGGTCCCGAGGCACGCAACCCGGATATTACGCTAGAGCAAGGCGCTAGCTTTCTGAAGAAGTACCAGAGCCTCGGTGGCCTCGAACCGGCACTGGTAACCGCAGTTCATCCCGACCGCGTGGAAGTGAGTTTCCGCCGTGACGCTCCCGGCGTTATCAGCTGGGAGAACATGAAGTGGGCTCGCCCCTATCTCAGCGCCAATAGCATGGGCCCGCGCCCAGGAAAGCCGGCTGACGTGCTCAAGCCCGGCGACATTATTCGCGTAAGTCACGTTGAGGGTGAAAACCAATATCGACTTTCGCAATTACCCAAAGCGCAAAGCGCGCTAGTGGTGCTTGGCCCTCAAGATGGCAGTATCAAGGCACTCATCGGCGGTTTCTCCTTTGTAGAAAGCAACTACAACCGAGCAACCCAGGCGAGACGCCAACCTGGCTCTAGCTTCAAACCTTTCCTTTACTGCGCGGCACTCGACAATGGCTATACGCCCGCCAGTCTGGTCAACGACGCGCCGCTAGTATTTGTTGACGACTACATGGACTCAATTTGGCGACCACAGAATTCGGGTGGCGATTTTCTCGGCCCAATCCGCCTGCGCGAAGCTTTGTATCGCTCCCGCAACCTGGTGTCTATTCGCCTGCTGCAGGATCTGGGCGTAGATCACGCCATGACCTACATCGAGCGCTTTGGCTTTGCTCGCTCGGACTTGCCACGCCACCTATCCGCTGCCTTGGGCACATCAGAAATGACGCCTTTGCAGGTTGCTCAGGGATACACCACCTTTGCCAACGGCGGCTACGCGGTTAAACCCTACTTGATCGACCGTATAGAAAACCGCTACGCCCAGCTGATCGACTATTCCCGGCCAGCCGTAACGCCGGCGCAAATGGAGCAGGAACAGGCTCGCCTGGACGCCTACTATCTGCGCCAACCCGAAGGCGTTCTGCCGCAGGTAGAGAAAGCCGAGCGCGTGGTCGACCCACGCACTATTTATCAGCTCAATAGTATGCTGCGCGACGTGATTCGACGAGGTACAGCGGTGCGCGCTAGATCCTTACAGCGCAAAGACCTGGCCGGCAAAACGGGTACGACCAACGATCAGAAGGACGCTTGGTTTTCAGGTTTCAATCCTGACCTGGTTGCTACCGCATGGGTCGGGTTCGATCAGCCCAGCACACTGGGTCGACGCGAGTTCGGTGGCACCGCCGCTTTGCCGATTTGGATGAGCCTCATGGGCCCAGCTTTGGAAGGCGCACCGGATGAAGAACCACGTATGCCCGAAGGAATGTTGACCGCGCGCATCGACTCCGAGACTGGTCGCAGCGCACCACCGGGCAGTAACGGCATTATGGAAATATTCAAACAGGAAGATGCCCCACCTCCGTACAGCGAACTAGGACTGGGCGGTTACGATAGCGAAGGCGCCGTTACACCGCTTGAGCTGTTCTGAGCCAGCGACAGTAGCTGCTGACGCAGCCAGCGGTTCACCGGGTCATGCTCTGCGGCCTCATGCCAATACAGGTTGAGGCCAATGGACGGCAAAGGTAGCGGCATCTCGAGTAAGCGGTTATCCAGAGACGCGTTCACCAGCTCCGCATGCCGCCTGGACATGGTCAGCAACAGATCACTCTGCGCCACCACCAGACTCGCAGCTTGATAGTTCTGACACTGCTGCATCACCCGCCGCATCAAGCCCATATGCCCTAACGCCAGATCCTCGTAAGACAAGCCGCGGCGCCATGACGCTACCGCAATATGCTCCGCGGCCAGATAACGCTCGGTCGTAAGCTCACCCACAAAGTTTGGCCCCGCCACCACACAGAGCGGCTCTGTCAGCAGTTGCATCTGGCGCAGATTGGCGTCAACCGGACGTGCTATCTGCACCGCAAGGTCAATGCGGCCCGCCGCCAGCTCCAGCTTTAACTCGGACCAGCGCACGCCCGCTGTCCGCACCTTACAGTTAGGCGCACAGTGACGCAGGCGAGCGAGCAAGGGCGGCAGCAACACCAACTCCAATTGCTCCGGCAAACTCAAGGTAAAAGTACGCTCGTCCTGCAGCGGATCAAAATCCTGTAGCCCTTCCAGGCTGCGCTGCAAGCGCGCCAAACTATCGCTGATCACCGGAGCAAGCCGCTGCGCTAGGGCGGTCGGCGTCACACCGCGCCCCTCGCGCACGAACAACGGATCAGCGAAATGCTCACGCAAGCGCGCAAGCGAGTGGCTAACTGCCGACTGGCTGACATGCAGCACCGCCGCAGAGCGCGTCAGGCTGCGTTCGCGAAACACCACTTCAAAGACTCTAAATAAATTCAGGTCCATGCGGGCAACCGATGACAAACCATTCATTTCATTCATAGCAGGAAGCCCCAGACCCAGATAAAGCACAATATCCACGCCGCTCTTGGCGATGTATGAGCTCGATTCATAATTATAGATGAATAAGCTTCTCTTCATCCCTTTGCGTGAACGTCCTAAGCTGCACCACACAAAATCAACAACGAGGGCTGGCAGATGCAGGAATCAGATTACTTGGCGAACTTGCGTGCCTTACAAAAGGCCGCATGGCCCAAAGGCGCGCCCACCGAAGCGGTATACCCCTTGGGTGAACAACCGTTGACGCGCTATCTGCAGCACTGGGCTCAATCCTGCCCGGAAAAAACCGCCATTCATTTTTACGGCCATCAACTCAGCTATGCCAAATTAGACGATTTAAGCGACCGATTTGCCGCGCTGCTGTACCAGCAGGGCATCAAGCCTGGCGATCGAGTCGCGGTATTCATGCCTAACTGCCCGCAGCTACACATCGCCTTCTATGGCATTCTGAAAGCTGGCGCTATTCACGCCCCGGTTAGCCCCATGGCTAAAGGGATGGAGCTGAGCTATCAGCTCAACGACAGCGGCGCCAACGCCATTGTCTGCTTTGACCAGTTGCTCCCGGTGGTACGCGAAGTGCGAGCAGAAACCGATCTCCAGCTGATCATCAGCACCAGCCTGTCCGAACTATGCCCTGCGGCGCCCCCAATCCCAGTACCCGATCTGCTGCAAGCGCCCAAGCTGCCAATCACCGACAGTATCGACCTGCTGCCTGCCCTGCAAAATATCGCACCGGCAACCAACCTTCCCGCCCTACAGCTCGATGACATCGCAGCGCTGAACTACACAGGCGGTACCACTGGGCTGCCCAAGGGCTGCATCCACACCCACGGCGATATGCTCTACACCTGCGCCAGCTTCCTGCCGACGGCGTTGGGCCTGGACTCTGAGCGTATCAGCCTCAATTTCATGCCAGAATTCTGGATCGCCGGGGAAAACGCAGGGCTGCTATTTCCGATTTTTGCCGGCACAACCTTGGTGCTGCTGGCGCGCTGGGATGCGCTCACCTTTATGAGCGCAGTGCAGCATTACAAAGTCAATCAGACTGGGTTGCTGGTCGACAGCGCATCAGAGGTGCTTGATCATCCGCAAGTTAGCAAGTTTGACTTCAGCTCGTTGGAAACCACCAGCTGTGTGTCTTTTATCAAGAAGCTCACGCCCGAATATCGCTCACGCTGGCTCGCTCTGACCGGTTGCACACTGTTCGAAAGCAGCTTTGGCATGACCGAGACCCACACGTGCGACACCTTCACCGCTGGCTTGCAGAAAGATAACTTCGACCTTAAATCCGCCCCCACTTTCGTTGGTTTACCCGTTCCCGGCACTGAGTTTAAAGTCTGTGACTTCGCCAGCGGCGAACTGCTGCCACTGGGCAGTGAAGGCGAGCTTTGCGTGCGCACCCCCTCGCTGCTGAAAGGGTACTGGAACAAGCCCGAGGCCAGCGCCGAGGCACTGCGCGATGGCTGGCTGCACACCGGCGACAGCGGCGTGATTACCGAACAGGGCTTCATCCGCTATCTTGGACGGCGCAAGGAAATGCTCAAGGTCAACGGCATGAGCGTATTCCCCAGCGAGCTGGAAGCCATGCTCGGCCAACACCCCGACATTCTTGCTTCAGCAGTCGTCGGCCGACCAGACGAACAACGCGGCCAAATGCCGATCGCTTTTATCATCTGTAAACCAGGTAGCAGCGCCAGTGCCGAGTCGCTGCACGCGTGGTGTAAAACTGCGATGGCCATTTTTAAGGTGCCGGAAATTCGCTTGGTCGAATCGCTGCCCATGACAGCGACCGGCAAAGTAAAAAAACAGGAATTACAGGATTGGATCAACTAAGCATGTCATTCAATAGCGTACTGATCGCCAACCGCGGCGAAATCGCCATTCGCCTCGCCCGCGCCCTGGCTGAAATGGATATCCACAGCGTCGCGGTCTACGCCGAAGACGATGCCGAGTCACTGCACGTGCGTCGCGCCGACACTGCCATCGCACTTACCGGGCAAGGCGCCGCCGCTTACCTGGACAGCGAGCAGTTAATTGCAGTCGCAAAAGCGCAGGGATGCGATGCCATCCATCCGGGCTATGGCTTTCTCAGCGAGAACGCCGACTTTGCACGCCGCTGTCTGGCGGCCGGAATCGCCTTCATTGGCCCAGCTCCCGAGGTACTTGAGACTTTCGGCGACAAGGCCAGCGCACGACGCCTAGCACTGCAGCAAGGCATACCTCTGGTGCAGGGAACCAACGAGCCGACTTCGCTGGAGCAGGCGCGCGCTTTTATGCAATCGCTGGGCGCCGGCACTGCCGTCATGCTCAAGGCACTAGCGGGGGGTGGCGGCCGCGGCATGCGCGCGGTACACAGTTTGGAGGAGCTGGATGAAGCTTTCGTGCGTTGCAGTTCTGAGGCGAAAAGCGCCTTTGGCAACGACGCGCTCTATATAGAACGACTGATCACCCGCGCACGGCATATTGAAGTACAGATCATTGGCGACGGCACGCAGGTGTCGCATCTATGGGAGCGCGACTGCACGTTACAACGCCGCAACCAAAAGCTGCTGGAAATCGCACCCGCGCCAACGCTGGACCCGGCAGTACGCGAGCAGCTCCTGCAAGCAGCCAGAACCCTGACTCAAGCCGTCAACTACCGTGGCTTGTGTACCGTCGAGTTTTTGTTGGATGAAGACGCGGGCGACTTCGTATTTATGGAAGCCAACCCACGAATTCAAGTAGAGCACACGGTCACCGAGGCGGTTACCGGGGTAGATTTGGCGCAAACACAGATTCGTCTTGCAGCAGGCGCCAGCCTGGTCGAACTCGGTCTGGAGCAAAAGCAAATCCCTGAGGCCAAAGGCTTCGCCGTGCAGCTGCGCGTCAACCTGGAAAGCATGAGCAACGACGGCAGCGCCCGCCCGGCTGGCGGCACGCTTAGCGCCTACGAGCCGCCCAGTGGTGCAGGCATTCGCGTGGACGGCTACGGTTATAGTGGTTACACCACCAGCCCGCGCTTTGACTCGCTGATAGCCAAATTGATTGTGCAGGCCAATGACGACTACGCCGGTGTATTGCGCCGCGCCTATCGAGCGCTTTGCGAGTTCCGCCTGGAAGGCGTCAGCAGCAACCTACAGTTTCTGCAGAACTTACTGCAAAACGCAGCTGTGCAAAGCAATGACGTTTTTACCGGCTTTATTGAAGCCAATGCCGCAACACTCACCGCATCACAAACCAGCGAACATCCGCATCGCTACTTCAGCGCTGGCAAAACCGCCGCAACAGAGCAGCAAGACGGTGTTATCGCTCCCGCCGGCACCGAACCGCTTAAATCGCCGGTGCAAGGTGTACTGGTTAGCCTGGACGTACAAGTCGGCGATGCCATTGCCGTAGGTCAGCAAGTCGCGGTACTGGAAGCCATGAAAATGGAGTTCGTGGTGAAAGCGGCGCAGAGCGGCATAGTGCGAGCACTGGCGGTTGAACCCGGCTCCAGCCTGTTTGAAGGTAGTGCTCTACTCTATCTCGAACCGGCCGAGGTCACCGCCGGCCAAGAGTTGAGCGAAGAAGCTGTCGACCTGGAACACATTCGTGCCGACTTGCGCGAAGTGCTGGAGCGCCAGGCCGATCTAACCGACGAGCGCCGTCCGAAAGCGGTCGCCAAACGCCGCAAGACCGGCCAACGCACCGCCCGTGAAAACCTTGCTGATCTGCTCGACGACGGCAGTTTTATGGAATACGGGGGGTTCGCCCTCGCCGCGCAGCGCATGCGCCGTAGTCACGCAGAACTTCTGGAGATGAGCCCGGCGGATGGACTAATCACCGGCATCGGTACAATCAACGCCGAGCAGTTTGGCGCGGAAGCGGCGCGCTGCATGGCGCTGTCCTACGATTACACGGTATTCGCCGGAACTCAGGGCGTGACCAATCACAAAAAAACCGATCGCATGCTGGAGTTGGCCGAACAATGGCAACTGCCGTTGGTGTTCTTCACTGAAGGCGGCGGCGGTCGTCCGGGTGATATCGACAAGGTCGGTGTGGCCGGGCTCGATTGCACCACCTTCATGCGTATGGCGCGTTTGAGCGGCATGGTGCCAACCGTGGGTGTCGTCTCCGGGCGCTGCTTTGCCGGTAACGCCGCATTGCTCGGCTGCTGCGACGTGATCATTGCCACGGAAAACGCCACCATAGGTATGGCAGGGCCGGCGATGATTGAGGGTGGCGGTTTAGGCCACTTCACTCCGGAGCAGGTTGGCCCGGTGAGCATGCAGGGTCCGAACGGCGTAGTGGATGTCGTGGTACCGGATGAGGCAGCCGCCACGCGCGTGGCCAAGCAGTACCTATCCTACTTCCAGGGTGAGACACGTGAGTGGCAGTGCGCGGACCAACGCGAGCTGCGTCACCTGATCCCGGAAAACCGGTTGCGCGTATACGACATTCGCCAAGTCATTGAGAAACTGGCCGATGCGGATTCAGTGCTGGAATTACGCCGACAGTTTGCGCCGGGCCTGATCACCGCGCTGATCCGAATCGAAGGTAAGCCATTCGGCCTGATCGCCAATAACCCGATGCATCTTGGCGGCGCCATTGATGCCGTATCCGGCGACAAGGCCGCGCGCTTTATGCAGCTATGCCAAGCGCACGGTCTGCCGATGGTTTCGCTCTGCGACACACCTGGCTTTATGGTCGGCCCAGATGCAGAGCAGCAGGCCACCGTGCGGCATGTCTCGCGCATGTTCGTCACCGCCGCCAGCCTAAGCATTCCCTTCTTCACCGTGGTACTGCGCAAAGGTTACGGTTTGGGCGCGCAGGCGATGGCCGCTGGCAGCTTCCACGCGCCGCTGTTTACCATCGGCTGGCCAAGCAGCGAGTTTGGTGCCATGGGGCTGGAAGGAGCAGTGCGACTGGGCTACGCCAAGGAGCTGGCTGCCTTGGAAGACCCGGCTGAGCAGCAGGCGTTTTTCGATAAAATGGTCGCCGAGCTTTACGCACGCGGCAAAGGCATCAGCATGGCCAGCTTCCTGGAAATCGACGCTGTCATCGACCCACTGGAAACCCGCGACTGGTTACTGCGCGGCCTGAATGCAGCGCCCGCGGAGTCACGTCGCAAGGGCACTCGGCCATTTGTGGATACTTGGTAACGGTTATCGATGAGTGCTGCTGTAATCTTTTCTGTTCGCGCAACGCGGCGCAGAAAAGGTTACAGCGCGCTCAAGGCGACAACACGGTCAACCTTGGGCAATAAAGCCGCATCATGCCCCAGTAACAACGCCGTGCGGTCCGCCAGCCAAGGCTCTAATCGTGCGCTCACCCGCTCTCGGGTGGCAGCGTCCAGGCCGCTGAATGGCTCGTCCAGAATTACCAGAGGTGCGTTTTTAAGCAGCACTCTTGCCAGTACCAAACGCCGCCCTTCACCACCCGAGAATTGTTTGCCCGATTCGCCCACCCAGGTATTCAGTCCGGTCGGCAATCCATCAACTAGGTCGGCCAGATCTACCATCTCCAGCACTGCCCAGAGTTGTTCATTACTCGCGCCAGGGTTACCCAACAGCAAATTAGCAGCGACGCTGTCATGCAATAACTCAGTCTGCTGAGTTAGGTAGCCAAGCTGGGTGCGCCATTCCTGAAGCGGCAGCTCAAGCAACGGCGTACCACTAACCAGCAGCTGCCCTGAGTCAGGGTCAAGCAAACGCGCGGCCAGCGCGGCCAAGGTCGACTTACCCGAGCCGGAGGGGCCGATAATCGCCAGGCGCTCGTTTCTTGCCAGCGTTAAGTTAAAACCCTGTATCCCGGCGTGACGCACTCCAATATCGTGCCATTGCAACGTAACGTCGGTGGGCATAGGTAAGGGCTGGGCCGGATCGACCAAGCGGCTACTCATGCTAGTCTGCTGATTCAGTCGCGCCGCGGCAGCTCGAGTGCCGCCGAATTGTGCGAAGGCCGCGGGCAAGCCAGCAAAACCTTCGCTCAATGCCATCAACGCCAGCGGAATCATCACCATGATCGGACCCGACAGCAGTCCTGCTGCATAGGCTTGCATTGCACCAAACAAACCTAACAAAACGGTGGCCATCACGCCCAACGTTGCCAGACCCTGCCCAAGAGCAATACGCCCTTGCAGAATCAGTTGTTCATCCAATATTTGCTGACTACTGGCCAGCAGCCGCTGGCGATGCAGGCCCAGAGTGCCGGCAGCCGTCAACTCAGCCAGCCCCTGCAATTGCTCAACAGCCTGAACCCGCAGGTAATCAAGCTGCTCCACTCGCCGGGCGCTGTAATGCAGCCCAAACAATGCCATGCCCAAGGTCAGAAACAGCAGCAGCCCCAGCAGCACGGCGCCGAGCAATAACGCTAGAGAAAGATGGAAAACCGCGATCAAGCCACACACTAGCGTGATACCCAGCAACGCCACTACCGGCGGCGCGAGCAGGCGTAAGTAAAGGGTATCCAGGGTATCTATATCGGCGGTCAGACGATTGAGCCATTGCGCTGCGCGCAGGCGACTCAAGGTGGCACCATCCAGCAGCGCCAAAGCCGCGAAATGCCGACCGCGCAAATCGGCCAGTAAGCTCAACACCGTGTTGTGGTTGTAGACCCGCTCGGAGTAGCGCGCGACCGTGCGCGTGAGGGCGAAAAACCGGATGCCGCCACCCGGCATATACACATCAAACATCACTCGCTGGCCTGCGGCCCAGAGCAGCGCGGTAACGCCCGTGGCGGTAATAAACCAACCAGACAGCGCTAACAGACCTATGGCACTGAACAGGGTTAATGCCAGCAGCAACGCACCGACTACCAGGCGCGAACGGCGCTGCATGATGAGCGCCAGCCAAGGCTTTAGCTCATGCATCTGTGAGCCTCCCACTGTTCAGAACATAACGGCGATCCGCCAACGCCATCAGCGCTGGGTGGTGGGTGGCGATGATCAGCGTTTTGCCGCTAGCCGCCAGTCCGCGCAGCGCGGTTATTACTTCAGCTTCGCTCTGCTCATCCAGGCTGGCAGTAGGTTCATCCAGCAACACCACATCAGCTGTCGACAACCATACCCTTGCTAGCGCTAACCGCTGTGCTTGGCCACCGGACAACCCACGACCACCTTCACCCAAAACCGTATCTAAACCATTACGCTGAGCCCCGAGCAGCGCACCAAGGCCCACAGCCTCAATCGCGCGCGACATCTCCTCAGTGCTAGCCTGCGGAGCGGTGAGACGCAGATTCTCCGCCCAACTGCCCTGAATAAGAAAAGGCCGTTGGCCCAGCCAGGCAAGCGGTTGCTCACCCGGTAGATGACCTAATATCGTGAGGCTTCCGCTGTCGGGGTTAACGAAACCGGCAATGCAGTGCAGCAAGCTGGATTTGCCTGAGCCGGAAGACCCGGTCAGCGCAACTACTTGCCCGGCTGATATCTGCAAAGAGATATCGGTCAGTACCGCTCCACGGCCCGGATAAGACAAGCTCAACTGGCGAATGCAGATACCATCGGCGCCCTGTTTTGCAGACTCACTCTGAGAATCAATATTCGCCGCTTCATCCTGCAACGCAGCCATACCCTCAGCCGCTGCCAGTGCTGCAGCCCGGTCATGATAGGACTGCGCCAGGCTGCGTAGCGGTTGAAAAAACTCAGGCGCCAGCAACAGAATCAGTAGGCCGGAAAATAGCGTTAACTGGGCCGCAGGGCCGTATTGAATGTAGCCAAGCAAACCAAAACCGATATACATCGCAACCACCGCGATCGCCACAGAGGCGAAGAACTCCAACACCGCAGAGGAAAGAAAAGCGATGCGTAAGGTGCGCATGGTGACCGAGCGGTAACGCTCGGCGGCATCTTGTACCGATTGGGTCGCGGCACCTACCTGCCCGAACAGCTGCAGGCTGGTGAGGCTGCGCACCCGATCAAGAAAATGCCCGGCCAGCCGCCCTGCTTCCAGCACGTGCTGCTGACTCACCTTTTCTGCGCTCATGCCGATTAGCGCCATAAACAAAGGAATCAGCGGTGCTGCAAGCAACAGAAACAACGCCGCTAGCCAGTCGAGCCAGAACACGAGCAGCAGAATCAATAAGGGGGATAGTAGAGCTAACCACTGTTGCGGTAGATAACGCGCGTAATAACCATCCAGCGCCTCTGCCTGCTCGACCCACTGATTGGTCAAAGCCGCGCTGGACCGATCCGCCAAACGGATCGGTCCAAGATCAGCCCAGTCGGCAGCCAATTGCTCGCGTGCCGTTTGGCGCACCCTCACACTGGCATGCTGGCCACAACGCTCTTGCACCGCCTGCGCAAGAGCACGCAGCACAACAGCCAAGCCCAAACCCACACCTGGCCACAGCAAAGAGGAATAAGGGGCTTTTGCGATCAGCACGGCATGCACCAAACAAGCGATTAGGCCCATCTGCGCAATGATCGCCAGTGTCTGCAACAGCCCCGCCACTACCGCAGCATACAGCCAGGGCCGAACTGCCAGCCCCTGCTGCCGCAGCCAATGACGGCTGCGGCGACCGGACTCAGTGATAGCCTTCACCCACGCGGACCTTGCCGCGGAAGATCCAGTAGGTCCAAGCCGTATAGGCGAGAATGATCGGGATCACAAACAGCATCCCAAGCAGCAGAAACAGCTGAGAGCCCGGCGCAGAGGCCGCATCCCACAGTGTGAAGTTAGGTGGGATGACGTAAGGCCAGCGCGTCCACAGCAGCGCAAAGTAGGTAGAAAAGAACATCGCCATGGTCGCAAGGAAGGGCACGACTTCTTTGCGCTTACGCAACCCGCTCCAGATCTGGTAGGCAAAAAACAGTGCCAATACCGGGAAGATCCAGATCCAGCGAACCGTCGAGAACCAGCGCTCATAGGCACTTGGATCAACCGACGGCGTCCAGATGCTGATGATACCGAAGACACCCAGCACAGCGGCCAGCAGCCACGGCGCGATCCGATAGGCCCACTGCTGAATATAGCCCTCGGTTTTCATGATCAGCCAGGTGCTGCCGAGCAGCGCATAACCGGCCATCAAGCCTACACCAGTCATCACCGTGAACGGCGTGAGCCAATCGAAGGCACCGCCAGCGTAAACCAAACCTTCGGTTTTATAACCTTGAATATAGGTACCCACCACCACACCTTGCGCAAAAGCCGCCAGGTAGGAGCCGCCGGCAAAGGCCCAGTTCCACAGGTAGCGTGAGGTTTTTGCCTTGAAGCGAAACTCGAAGGCCACGCCGCGAAAGATCAAACCCGCGAGCATCAAAAATACGCCGATATACAACGCCGGCAGCAAGATTGAATAGACCAGCGGAAACGCCCCGAGCAGGCCCGCACCACCCAGCACCAGCCAGGTTTCATTACCATCCCAGACCGGCGCCACCGAGTTCATCATCACATCGCGCGCATCTTCATCCGGCGCGAAGGGGAACAGCATGCCCACGCCCAAATCGAAGCCGTCCATCAGCACATACATGATCACCGCGAAGGCAATGATCATCGCCCAGATCATCGATAGGTCAAAGATTTCCGATTCCATGCTCAGGCTCCCTTATGTTCGAATGTCACGTCACTGCCCGACAGGGGACGAGACGGCCGATGCATTTCATCATCTGCATCAATGTGGGATTCATCAATCTCAAGGCCGTCTTGCAATACGCGCATCAGGTAGTACAAACCTGCGCTGAAAATCGCCGCGTAGACCGTGATGTAGCCCAACAAAGTAAACAGCGCCATGCCACCCGTTAGCGAAGGTGTAACGCCTTCGGCGTGGGTCATCATCCCGTACACCAGCCAAGGAGCCCGTCCGGTTTCAGTGACCACCCAGCCCGCCAATACGGCGATAAAGGGCGTAATGCTCATCAGCCGCAGCCCCTGCAGAAACCAGGGCGTCTGCCAGTAGCGCTGCTTGTAGCGCAGCAGCAAGCCAATAAAGGCGGTTGCGATCATCAGCAGACCCAGCCCGACCATCACGCGGAACCCCCAGAAAACCCACGGCACTTCCGGCTGTTCAGCAACCGGGAAGTCCTTGAGTCCGGGCACTACGCCATCAATATCATGGGTCAGAATCAGACTTGCCAGCTTGGGGATACCAATCTCGATGAGATTGCTTTGGCTCTCCTTGTCTGGCCATGCGAACAGCAACAAAGGTACGCCCGATGAGGTTTCCCAGTTAGCCTCCATCGCGGCAACCTTGGCGGGTTGATGCTCCAGGGTGTTAAGTCCGTGGAAGTCGCCCACCACCGCCTGGGTGGGGGCGAGAATCAAAATCAGCCACAGGCACATGGATAGCGCCTTGCGATTCACTTCTACTTCACGCCCGCGCAGTAAATACCAGGCACTCACCCCCGAGACCACGAAAGAGCCTGTCAGGAACGAGGCAAGCACCATGTGCGCCAAACGATAGGGGAAGGACGGATTAAAGATGGCCTCACTCCAGGAGGTCACAAAGAACACGCCATCTCGCAACTCTACGCCCGCTGGCGTATGCATCCAGCTATTGGCGGCAAGAATCCAGAAGGTTGAAATCAGCGTGCCCAGCGCCACCATGCAGGCGGCGAAGAGGTGCAGTCCCTTGGGCACCCGGTTACGCCCAAACAACAGAACACCCAGAAATGCCGCTTCAAGGAAGAACGCAGTGATCACTTCATAACTGAGCATCGGTCCCAGGAAGTTGGCTGCCGCGTAGGAATAGTTACTCCAGTTAGTACCGAACTGGAAGGACATGACGATGCCCGAGACGACACCCATGCCAAAGACGACGGCAAACACCTGTACCCAAAATTTGGACAGGCGCTCCCAAACGGGGTTACCGGTTTTGAAGGAAAGCGCTTCCAGAAAGGCAATAAAAGAAGCCAGGCCAATACTGAAAACTGGAAAGATCGCGTGAAACGACACCACAAATGCAAACTGCAAACGTGACAGCAGGAGGGGATCCAATTCCATGCGCGCTACTCCTTAAGAGAAAAAGTTGATGCAGGTTGCGGGTATACCACCTGCAGTCAGCAATAGGGTCCGGGAGTGAGACCCCGCTACCGTTAGGATTGTTCCACAACGCAGTGTGCCCCAGTCTTGCATAAACCGGGACCAGACGAATTGCCGCAGGCCGCATCAAGACAAGGCTAAACCCGTAGCACCACACAGGTTTGCTAGCAAAAAAACAAGTCGCGGCTAAAGCATAACCCACAAAGACACCGCCAGCGGCAGCAGAAGTGCAGTCGCCATACCCATCAAGCTCATCGAGAGGGCCGCAAACGCGCCAGCCTCCTCGCCCTCTTCCAACGCTCTGGAAGTGCCCACGGCGTGAGCCGTCATGCCCATTGCCATACCCCAAGCAGCAGGATGGTCAACGCCCGCAATACGCAGCAACCAGGGTCCGAAGATTGCCCCCAACACCCCGGTAAACATCACAAATACCGCCGCCAAGGCCGCAACACCGCCGATCTGCTCAGCCACCAACATGGCAATCGGCGAGGTGACCGACTTGGGCGCCAGGGTCATCATGATCATAGGTTCGGCGCCCAACAGCCACGCCAACAGCACTGCCATCAGCGTAGCAAAGGTGCCGCCAACCAACAGACAAATAACCACGGGCCAGAAGAAAGTGCGGATCCGTCGCAGGTTCAGATACAAGGGTATGGCCAAGGCCACCGTTGCCGGGCCCAGCAATACCAGCAGCGGGGAGACAGCCTCGCGGTAATGCGGATAGTCCTTACCTGCAAGCCATATCAGTAGCGCCAGCACCGGCGTTGACACCAAGACCGGGTGAAACACCGCCATGCGCGTCTTCTCGTACAGCGCGAGGCCCAACTGATAAGCCGCCAGCGTCATGCCTACCCAGAACAGCGGATGATTAAGAACGGCTATCCACGCCAGCTGCAGATTGCCCATCAGGATTCATCCTCACGCTGTTGACGCATGATCATGCGCTGCATTAGCCAACCACAAAAAGGCAAACTCAGAGCCAAGGAAATCGCCAGCGTAAGCAGAATTGCGGTGGCATCAGCGGCGATCTCCGCACCATAGGCCATGATTCCAACCGCTGGCGGCACCAGGATCAGTGGCAGATATTTCAATAATCCACCGGCGGCCAGGCTAATGGACTCACTGACCTCGCCGCGCAGGCAAAGATAAATCACCATCAGCACCATGCCGATAATCGGCCCAGGCAGAATCGGTAACAATAGGACATTCAGCCCCGTCCCCAGCAGCTGAAAAAATATCAGCCAGGTCATTCCGCGTAACAGCATGTTCGTGCCCTTCAAGCAAACAGTGCCAACAAGATTAAACAGTCAGACGCGGGGTGCCTAGCCCTGCCTTCGTAGCAATTGGTAAACAGCAGGATGACCGGCTCACATGGCGGCGTACAAACTTAACAATTGGTATGACCAATATTAAAAAATCCCGCAGCGCCAAACGGTGCGGGATTTTTCTTCACGAGAGCGGCGACACTGGCATCTACTTCAGCGAAATATCCACTCGTTCGATGCTACCCGTGAAGCGGAAGGGAGGTTTGTATTCGGTCGAAACCGGCAGCCTGCGCGCCTGCCGGAATCGGGTTAGTACCCCTTGAGGGAGGCAAAGCGGTTGGCGTGGTAACGGAAGTCACCAAAAAGCGCCTGCACGCAGCGCGCGCGCTTCATGAACAGACCAATATCGAACTCGTCGGTCATGCCCATCCCACCGTGCATTTGCAACGCTTCATTGGTGGCCAACTCAGCCACTTCAGAGGCCTTGGCTTTGGCCAGGCTGACCTGCATGGACGCGTCATCAGCGCCGGCATCCAGCGCCATCAGGGCTTTCAGTACCGCCGACTTGACCAGTTCCAGCTCACTAAACAGGTGCGCGCAACGGTGTTGCAGCCCCTGGAAGGTGCTCAGTGTGACGCCAAACTGCTTACGCTCCAGCAGATAAGCCACCGTGCGTTCAAAGGACTCCAGTGAGAGGCCCAACAACTCGGCGGCCAACTGCGCATTGACCACATCCAATGTCAGTCCCAGTGCAGCAAAACCCTTGCCTGCTTCACCCAGCAAATCAGTCGCGGCCACTTTAACGTCATCAAAGGTGACCACTGCCGCATTGCGACTATCCGCCATGCTGGTGCGCTCAACACGAACACCCGCAGCAGTACGATCAACCAGCAATAACGTAATACCCTCGCGCTCGCTATCAGCCCCGCTGCTACGCGCAGACACGATCAACTTGTCAGCAACGTGACCATCAACCACAAACTGCTTGCGTCCGTTGAGTACAAAGCCGTCGCCCTGCGCTTCCAAGCGAGTGCTGACCTGCACTGGGTTATGCCGTGGCGTCTCATCCACCGCGAGCGCCAGGAGTAGCTCACCGGCAGCCACTTTGGGCAGCAAAGCCTGTTGCTGCTCGCTGGAGCCCGCCAACAGCAGCGCCGCAACGCCGCCTACCGCCGTCGAGATCAAGGGTGACGCGCTGAGGTTTCGGCCCGCTTGCTCTGAGATCTGCCCCATGCCCACGTAACCAAACTGCGAGCCACCCAATTGCTCGGGCACCAGGGTGCCGACAAAGCCCATTTCAACCATGCTCTGCCACAACTCACGGGAGAAGCCGGTTTCATCGTTGTTGTCGCGCAGGGCTCGTAACTGACTAACCGGTGCGCTCTCAACCATGAAGCGCTTGGCCGCATCCTTGAGCATCTGTTGTTCTTCGTTTAATACCAATGCTGACATGACGTGTTCCTCTAACCGGTTACTGGAGCCCAAGAATATTGCGGGAGATGACGTTCAGCTGAACCTCGGTAGTGCCACCCTCAATGGAGTTGCCCTTGGAGCGCAGCCAATTACGCGGAATCGCGCCCTCGCGGTGCGCTTCTCCTTCCCAGACCAGCCCGTCACTGCCGTGCAGTGCTACCAGCAGCTCCTGCCGACGCTTATTCAACTCAGTGCCGTAATACTTAAGCATGGCAGACGCTGCGCCCACACCTTGCCCCGTCTTGGCTTCATCCAGTACTCGCTCAGCAGTCAGCGCAAAAGCTGCCGCATCCAGATCCCAGCGCACGATTTCACCGCGCAGCATGTCATCGGCCAACTTGCCGCCATCCAGACCTATGCACTCCACCGCAACTTGCGACAAGGTTTTTTGGCCGGAAGCCGTGCGACCCATACCGCCAATCATTTCGCGTTCATGGGTCAGCAGGTACTTGGCGATAGTCCAGCCTGCGTTGATTTCGCCAACCACCTGACTCTTCTCAACCCGCACATCATCCAGAAAACTTTCGCAGAATGGCGAGTTACCGGAGATCAACTTGATGGGTTTGGTGCTGACGCCAGGCGTAGCCATGTCAAACAGCACCAAAGTGATGCCCAGCTGCTTCTTGGCATCAGGATTGGTACGCACCAGACAGAACATCCAGTCAGCCTTGTCGGCATAGGAGGTCCAGATTTTTTGGCCGTTGACGATGAAATGATCGCCCTCGTCCACTGCACGAGTCTGCAGGCCGGCCAGGTCAGAACCCGCACCCGGCTCGCTGTAGCCCTGACACCAGCGAATTTCGCCACGCACAATCGCCGGCAAATGCTGGCGTTTAAGCTCTTCAGAGCCAAATTTGAGAATCGCCGGACCAATCATCCACACACCAAAGCTGGACAGCGCGGGCCGTGCACTGATGCGCGCCAGCTCCTCACGCAGCACCTTGTGCTCCTCTTGCGAGAGGCCACCACCGCCGTACTCAGATGGCCAGTCAGGCGCGGTCCAGCCCTTAGCGGCCATACGGTCAAGCCAGAGCTTTTGGTCGTTACTTTCAAACGTGAAGTTGCGACCACCCCAGCACTGGTCACTTTCCTTAGTGATGGGCTTACGCATGCTTGGCGGGCAGTTTTCATCCAGCCAGGCGCGAGTTTGTTGACGGAAGGCATCAAGATCGGCCACAGGTATTCTCCTTGTTATTGGATAGGTAACAGAACACAGCAGGCGACCAAGATACTCCGCGCAGCGATGCGGGTGGGCCGCCTTTGGTCGGCGGAATGAGTACCCATTAACATGATTGATAGCGCACCACGCGCAAGCGGCTCAGCCAGCGTCACGCTGTTGTCGGTAACGGCGCGGCGGCATGCCCTTCCAGCGCTTGAAAGCATGGATAAAATTGGACAGCTCGCCATACCCCAGACGCTGGGCCACCGTTTCCAAGGGCAGCCCCTCAACGGCCAGTAACTCTTCAGCCAGGGCCTGACGGCTTTCATCCAACAACTGACGAAAGCTGATCTGCTCAGCCGCCAGTCGTCGTCGCAAGGTGCGCTCACTCATGTGCAAGCGCTCCGCCAACTGAGGCATGCCTAGCAACCGGCCTGGTTGGCTGAGCAATAACTCGCGCACCTTCGCGGCCAGCCCTGCGCGAGCGCGATGGCGCTGCAATAACTGACGGCACTGCGCCTCACACAGCTGCACCGTCGCCGCATTGCCACCTGCGAGCGGCAGATCGAGCAGCCGCGAACTGAGCTCAATCCGATTATGTGGCCCGCCAAATCGGGGCTCGCAACCCAATGTCTGCCGGTAGCGTTTTAACTCATCAGCCCCAGGGCGTGGCAAGCACAGCTCGACCGCGGTAAAAGGTGATGGCTGCCCGGTGAGTTCTTGCTGGATCAAGGCAATCGCAGCGCAGTCACGTAGCAACACAAAGTCACGCACTGCCTCGGGTACCGCCAGGGCATCCAGCTCAAGGAAGGCACGCTCGCCGTCAGTGCGCAGCTCAATACGGCTAAAAGCAAAGGTCAGGTCGAGGTAACGCAAGCCGAGTTCCAGCGCCTCGCGCAGGCTACTGCTGCTGAGCAAGGCGTAGCCCCATATCCCGTAATGCGCCAACTGATAGCGCTGCCCTGCTTCCAGCGCCAGCGTAGTCTGCTGAGGCAAGACTTGCAGCAAATTAGCGATCACCTGCAATTCCTGGCTGGCAAGAATCTCCTGCTGGGGATCGGCCAGCGCCAATACGCTCAACCCGGTAGCACTCAAACATTGATCCAGCGACAGGCCTTTATCTGTGCCGAGCTGCGCTAATAATTGCACGCTGGTAATACGCCGGTGTGCGGGCCACAAAGATGAATGCATAGCGTTTGTCCGAAAATCACAACTCTTTGACCGACTATGCCATAAACCGACCGCCAAGCAAGCGCTAAGATGTTGTTCAGCAATAGGAGAAAACAATGCACAAAAACAACAACTCCAGCAGCCCGGTACTCAGCGCCATCATCATTGGCAGCGGTTTCGGCGGCACCGGCATGGCAATCCAGCTGGATCAGGCTGGCATCAGCGATTTTCTGATTCTGGAGAAAGCCGACGAAGTCGGCGGCACCTGGCGTGACAACCATTACCCGGGCTCTGGCTGCGACGTGCCCTCCCATTTGTATTCCTACTCGTTCGAACCACGCACCGACTGGCCGCACAAATACGCGCGCCAGCCAGATATTCACGCTTACATAAAACACTGTGTGAACAAGTACAACCTGCGTTCACGCCTGCGTTTGGGTTGCGAGATCACCAGCGCTCAGTTCGATGAACAAGAGGGACTTTGGCGCCTGAACAGCGCAACGGGCGACGAGTTGCGTTGCCGCGCGCTGATCACCGCTTGCGGCCAACTGAACCGACCGCTGATGCCACAGCTGGAAGGGCTTGAAGACTTCAGCGGCCCCGCCTTCCACTCCGCCCGCTGGCAGCATGATGTCGACTTAAGCGGTAAACACGTAGCAGTCATCGGCACCGGCGCCTCGGCTATTCAGTTCGTGCCGCAAATAGTGCCGCAGGTGGCGAGTCTCGCGCTGTTTCAACGCAGCGCGCCCTATGTGATCCCCAAGGATGACCGCCAATACGACGACAATAAACGCGCTCGGCTCGCCCGCTTCGGTTGGCTCCACCAGCTCGATCGCGTCTGGCAATATTGCACCCACGAGGTGCGCGCTCTCGGCTTCGTCTACTTTCCGAAGCTCGTGAAGCAGACTGAAAAAGTCGCACTCAACCACATGCGCAAGCAGATCACCGATCCGCAGAAGCGCGCCGCGTTGACGCCCGACTACCCCATGGGCTGTAAACGTATTCTCATCAGCAACAACTACTACCCCGCATTAGCCGACGAAAAAGTGGAACTGATAACCGAGGCTATCGAACGCGTGGTACCGGAAGGTGTGCAAACTCGCGATGGGCAGCTGCATCCCGCAGACGTATTGATCTACGGTACTGGCTTTGCCGCTACCGAGTTTCTCTCGCCGATGCAGATCACCGGCCTGCAGGGCCAGGACTTGAATCATGCTTGGCAAAGTGGAGCAGAGGCGTACAAAGGCATTTGCATCAGCGGCTTCCCCAACCTCTTCATGTTGTACGGCCCCAACACCAACTTGGGCCACAACTCGATCATCTATATGCTCGAAAGCCAGTTCAGCTACATAGTGCAGTGCGTACAAACTCTGCAGCGCAGGCGTTTACGCTACCTCAACGTAAGAGCAGAAGCGCAGTCGAGCTACAACCAAGGCATTCAACACACCGCCAAACGCACTGTTTGGGCCCAGGGCTGCAGCAGCTGGTACCTCACCGCCGAAGGCAAACAAACCGTTAACTGGCCCGGCTTCACCTTTGCCTATCGACATCTGACCCGTAAACCAAGGTTGACCGATTATGACTGCGTACGTTGATCAAAGCTTCAAACACCCAGAGCAGCCCGGCTTACGCAAATTCCTGCGCAACGTACTGAGGATCTTTTTTCGCGGCTTGATTCGTCCACCGGTGCCGATTGCCGTTCAGCGTGTGGTGTTATCTGCATTGACCTGCGCCATGCCACTGGCGCGCGGTGTTAGCCGACGCCGCGAGACGATTGCCAATCGGCCGTGCGAATGGCACCGCCCCGCTGCTGGCGGCGATGGCCGAGTGATGCTCTACCTGCATGGCGGCGCCTTTATCCTAGGCTCGCCCGCCACCCACCGCAGCCTGTGCTCCGCCCTGGTTAGCCGCGGTCAATGGGATCTTTGCGCGCTGGATTATCGACTGGCGCCGACCTACCCGAACCCGGCCGCGCGTGATGACTGCGTCGCCGCATACCAAGCGCTGTTAACCCGCGGCTACCGCCCCGAGCAGATTACCCTCGCCGGAGATTCCGCTGGCGGCAATCTGGTACTGGTGACCGCGCAAAGACTGCATGCGCTGGGCCTGCCCATGCCGGAGTCTTTGGTGTGTTTTTCACCCGTAACTGACTTCACCGGTGAGCAACTGCACAACCCACCCGCCGGAGACCCACTGATACACCCAGACTGGATGGACCTGGCTCGCGACGCTTACTGCCAGCCCGGACAAGACCGCGCCGATTCGGCCGTCTCACCTCTCAACGGTGAACTTTCGATCTTGCCGCGCTTGCTACTGCAGGTTGGCGAAGACGAGCTGTTGCTGAATGACAGCTTGCGCCTGGCCGACCAGGCGCGGGAGCAAGGAGTGCAAGTGCGCTTGGAGCGTTATGAGGAGCTGTGGCATGTATTTCAGGCACATACCGGCCTGCTGAAGGCGTCCGATCAGGCACTCGATCGTGTGGTGGAGTTTATTCGTTCAGGTGCAACCAATACTGAAATAACCAAGACGGACACAACAACGGCAGAGCCGGTGTCGTAATAGCAGACAGGCACCCGTGTGGGTGCCTGTCTGCTATTACGGTAAAGAATCGCAGCCTCAATCTACCGACAAATCCACTTCACGGACAAACAATCGGCCAGCATCGATAGTGCCAGCATCCAGCATTTTCTGCTCTAGCTCTCCGCCCGTAGACCACGTCGCAAAATCGTCGTCGTTCAACACACCCAAGTGCTGATCATCGATATGCCACAAACCTTCCATCTTGTCGTGCGGATAATTTGTTTCGACCACCATATCCAGCACCAACGTCTTATCTACCGGATAGATACCCACCGCCGCCAGCGCCGCCCAACCACCATCCAGCACTACCTCCTCCAAGGTTTTGCCATTGATGGTCAGACCCAGGTCGGAGTCCTGCAGCATGCCAGCCTGCAGCGCTGCGGTTTCCAGATTGGTACCCGTCGACAGATCAATCCGATACACCTGCTTCTGCGCATCCGGCGTTACGCCTGCAGCGCCGTCCGGCCCGCCATACAGGAAGCTGCCATCGCGCTCCAACACCAGAAAATCGTTCGTGCTCAGCCCGACCATTTCCGAGTTGGAATTAGCCGCTTTTTCTTGCTGATACAGATACTGGCCGATCTCACCCGTCGCCAGATCCAACGTCACAATGCGCGTGATGGTGAGCGCGCGAACCGCCTTGGTCGGCAGGTCCATAGTCGACTGCATCAAGCCCACCAGAGTCTTCTCATCCGGCGTAATAGCCAAACCTTCCATACCGCGATTGGCACGGCGATAAGCAAACTCCGCCGGCAAATTGAAGCGCGTGCGGGCATCGGCCGAGAAGGGATTAATGCGATCAATTTCTTTGCCGTCAGCGTCAAAATGCACGATGTGCGGGCCGTACTCATCACTGACCCAAAAACTACCATCGCGCAGCGCAACCAAACCTTCACCATCCAGGCCGTAATCATCCAGCTTGATCGGGTTGCTTATCGCATCATAAGGCTGCGACTGATTTTCCAGCACCGGACTACCATCAGGGTTGTAGGGTGTTTCACCGGTGCCACCCAACGCGGACGTATTCGGCAAACCCGTGATCAATGTGCCATCAGGACGCTTGAACAGAATTGTATCCAGCAGCTCAACGCCACCCGCCTCGCTCAAACGAAAATGACCAATTCGCGGTGTGTAATCCGCTACTGGAAACGATTTACCCGCCCCGTAGGCGCCGCCGACGAAGTCTGCATTCGGGCCTCGATCGGTCATCGCGTAAAACTCATCCACATTACTCGGATGAGCCGTCATCGCCGAACCAAAGCCGCCATTGCGTACCTCGAAGGTTGATAACGTCTTGGCATCGACCAGATCGTCACGCAGTATCGTAAACGGCAGTTCCGCGCCCTCATCCGGGAAGCTGTCCAAGCGCTCAGCCAACTCCTGCTCGGCGGTTCTCTCGGGTTCATCTTCATCGTCGTTGTCGGAATTGCATGCGGTGAGCAGCAGACTGCTGAACAGCAAAGCTGCGAGAGGTTTCCAGTGAGTCATAACCCTTCCTTGTTGTTGGCCCCGGCTGGCGGAGAAACGACAAAGGTAAGGCGCCCAGATGACAAAAAGACTAAATGGAGATGACGTTATTAGGACACTGCCTGCTCTGTATTGCTGATCAGGCAGTCGACGTTACCAACTGTCGAAGGGAATTTCATGCGTATCGAGGTAGTGCTGAGCATGCTCACTTGGCGGGCGGTAATACTCACCTTCTGATGTACCGCCATAAGGGCCTTTTGGTTCCACTACGCCCTTAAAGCGGCCTATCTCTATTGGCTCAAGGCACGCTCCTGTGAGCCACGCCTTGGCTATACCGCCGGGAGCTAAACCCAAAGTAATCGCGTAGCGGTAACCCGTAATATTTTTGTCATCGAAACGGCAATACGCAGAGTGCCCTGTGACCATTTCCTTGCGAACCCAATCAGGGATATCAAGCCGCACGTTATAGGTTTGCGGCTCGACTAAAGACTGCCAACGAACAAAAACATGCGTTGGCAAGTCTATCCCCGTCATGGGTCGGGTTTTGCCTACTCCTGGTCTGACAGGCCAGCCATTAGGGTTACCTCTATCATCCGGCGGGTTTTGTATAGATGAAGTACCACCATGCACTCGCTCATAGGCAAAACCGCGTTGATCCATCACATCCACACTTTCTACCCATACCTCCATATAGTTCGGAGCTAAGAGCCCGATTTCCCAAGTGCGGTAAGGTAGTTCAGGGGCAGACGGACGTTGCGATTTCCCTGCACCCGCGCAAGCAGTTAGCGCCATAAGCAGCATCAGCGCATATAGTGTTTTACCCATAGTGCGCAGCCCTGTAATTATTGATCGACATAAACTGCTCTCTTGTTCTCTTTACGCGGTTTGTTTGGAAAAAAGCCCATCCGCGCATTCCAATTAGCGGAGGTATGTATATAACGGCCATGCAAATAGCGACGGTCGCTCTCGCTCATAACTGCACTTTTTCCAGCCATTGCCGCCGCTATCACTTTGTCAGCAATTGGCTTCAGATCACTCGGAATAGAAAACCGGTCATCGTGCTCACTGAGAATATCGAACGGTGCACCACCCTCTAAGGCTTTGGCATGCATTACGCGCAGAGACACCCTCGATAGCTCGCCCCGCACCAGCCGATCCAGGCCGAGCAACAACAAGATATCTCCTTCGGATCCTTGCCCTGTCCGCCTATGATGCTCAGGCAACAGTTTGAGTTCTTGCTTAATGAAGCGTCCATTACCCGGCAGTCCTTTGGCGCGAAAAGCGTCTTCCTCCGCCTCACGTTGCCGCCACGCAGGTGACGCTTGCAGACGCGCCCTATCAATACCATTTAATGAGTAGTAGTCGCCGCGCACCAGTTTTGGCCTGCCAAGCAATAGCCTTTCTCGAGTAACTCGCGGGTAGCCGCCACCCAAATTGGAGTGCACGCCAGGGAGCACAAGCTCTTCGTGGTATGCCGAGTTAACCCGATTCAAGCTGAAATTATGCCTGTGCTCATCCGCTGCGGTGAGATGCACCACCTTGTTGGCGCAACCGCGGGCTAGGTGCAGGTTAACGCCGGGGTTCTTGGCGTCACCCACACTCAAATGACCGCGCGCAGGGTCGCCAATTGCAGCAACAGTATCGAATATGCCAATAAAGTTAATGCTTGTGTGAGATCGCCATTTAAATTCAGGAACGAACGCTGGAAGCGACCTACTAATATAACCAGACATCACGCCGCCATCTGCTACCAACACCTCATTTGCAAAGTGCCTCGCCGCAGCTGCGCCACGACTAAAACCAAAAATATCGAATCTGATTTTTTCAATCAAAACTTCGGGGTTGTTATCCACCAACTCGCGCAGCTTTTTACTAAAAACTTCAGGGCTTTGCTTCACGCGCTCAACAACACCAGCCTCCCCTTGTCCAAAAGCGTAACCAGCCAAAGAATCAGCACCGCCGCTAGTGGTTCCGATCCCGTCAATATAAACGGCCAGGCTAGCTTGCTTCGCGCCAGCCTCTATAGCTGTGTCAGCCTGATCGACATACAAGTCATACAACAAAGCCACATTGCTCGCTTCGTTGCCAAAACTGGTATCTGGCGTAGAGTCATAGCGCCCATCTTCGCTGAAGTCTGAATAGCCTTCAGCCTCACAGAACTCACGGATTACTTCCAAAGTCTGCTGATCAAACTGAGTCAGATCTTCCTTCCTACACTGAGCAGTAAAGGCGGCATTGTTCATATTGTTCAGGGTGCCATCAAAGAACATACCCACCCGCAGGGTTATGCGCTGCTGCAGCGGCAACTCCTGCTCGTCTTCTTCCTCCTCTTCTTCAACCGAAAAAGGCAGCTCGCCGCCGGCAGAGCTAGAGCGTAGCTGTTGAGCCGGCGGCGTCAGGGTCGGAGCAAGCAGACTCTTGGCAGAGCCGTCATTGCTGCCACTCACAGCAGCGCCGCCAATAAATACCGTCCCGGAACCGCCAATAACCACATCACCGTGACTGCCGGTACTGCCCATCACGGCGGCAGGCAGGCCGTTGATTAACACATTGGGTACGACCTGACCGACCAAAGCGCTGCCGCAAGCGGTGCTGTCACCCAAACGGGCGGCGGGTTGTCCGTCGAACAGCACATCCGACGAACCGGTAACAATGGCGTTACTTCCATGCTCTTTCTTTGAGCACTGAGTGGGATCGCCCAAGCGGGCAGCGGGTTTGCCTGACATGCCAAGCTCCTTTGGCAGTGAATACTCCTGTGAAGCACAGATGCTATGAATGCCAGAGAAATCGGGCAATCGTTTTGCTGGCGGGGTGTGACGCAGTGCCTGCTCGGCAGGTGAATTCGCTGGGAGGGCAAGAGAATGGAAGCTCAGAAACGCAAAAGGCCCATCCGAAGATGAGCCTTTTGCGTTAAATCTATGGTGCCGGCACCAAGAGTCGAACTCGGGACCTACTGATTACAAGTCAGTTGCTCTACCAGCTGAGCTATACCGGCGCGGGGTGCATTATATATCGCTAAATTTGTGTGTAAAGGCATGCAGCGCATGAGTTTGCATTTATGTGCAGATTTTTTTGTTTAAGTGCCGACCTATCACTTGTGCATGACTTTTCTTTAATCACTTGACGAAGCGCTCTTAACCTGTTGTTTTTCCGCACTTATCAACCGTGATCAATTTTCATACGAAGCGTGCAAGGCCGCGTCAACATTGGCTCTCACCGAGTTACCACCGTGTCATCAACATAGTTATGCACAGAGGACGTGGATAAGTTAAATAACACCTATTCTGTGGATAAGTCTGTGCACTACCCGTTTATAGTCTGGTGATGACTTGGGGGTCTACTTTTCCGCCAATAGCAGCAAATTGCGTGGTGTAAGGCTTGTAGCGCAGAATTCGCCAAGCTGGACTTGATAACCGGCCTCTTGCAGATAGAGCGCTCGATCAAGCAGCAACCAGATTTCCAGCGGCCGACGAAAAAGACCGCGTAGTAATTCAAGGTTGCGCACTTGCGCCAGTCGTTGCCAGGATCGGCCTTCCAATTGCGACCAGCTCGCGGGGTCAATCAGCTGCAGCTGGTGATGCGCGGCTAAGCTGCGACAGAATTCGGTGAAGCCTTGTGCTGTGCCGCCTAGTGGTTTCGATGGCGTCGGCAAGTATTCATTCACCCCGCGTGCTTCGCGCTGCCAAAGATCGAACCCCAAGCGCCAAGCCATTGAGCGATCACGCCGCTCTCGCTCTCTGCGCCCAGCCGTTACCGTCTCTTGCAGCGGCAATGCTAGATCGTCTTTGCTCAGCTGCAACGTCGCCTTGTGGCCCGCCTCAGAAAGTGGCTGATAATGCTCTGAGTCAATTCGGTTATAACAGCAAGGCGATAGAGCCAGCTGAAGGCAGCCGCTGGTGACCGCGTGCTGCAACAAGCTGATGTGCAACTGGCCGCAGGCGTGCAGCGCCACCAGACTGTCGCGGCTATTGAGGTGCAACGCGTTGCTCTGAGCCAGCACATCCGCTGTTAAATGGCGCGCATCAATGGCTAGCGCATCACTCAACGCGGCACCAGACAGGTTAAGTGCGGGGTTATGCTCCAAGCACGTCAGTGGCTGCCCACCCTGCCACGCCAACAGACGGCCCAAGTGGCCTTTGCCGGCACACCAATCCACCCAGTGCGTGGCCGGCTGCTCAAGACGCGCAATCGAGACGCTAGCAAATGCAGTGATCTGCTGCCATTTGCGGCCAGGGATGTGGCGATACAAGGGTTCGGGAAATTGCTCAGCAGAGTCGGTCTGCCAGCGTGGCAGTTGGCTGAAGTGCTGCGACTCCGCCGCTAGTTGAACAAAAGGTGCTGGGGCGGCCAGTAGCTGCGGCTGGTGATGTGCTGTCTCGGCCTCTGCCAATGTGCGCCGTCGCAACCAACTCGCCAGTTCTGGCCAGTCGGCCTCCCACGCCAGTGTCAGCTGGGTAAAAGGCTTGGGGCGCCAGAGTGACTGGTGGTGATGCAGCCAGTGATCGAGCTCGGCAAAACGCTGCGCGAAGCTCACGCAAGCGTCACTCAGCGCGATTGCCGACTGGCATCAACCTTGAGCCAGCGTTCAACAAGACGGAATAGCTGCGTGAACAGCAACGTTATGATCAGATACATGACGCCCGCTACCATAAAGAACAACTCGTACTCATAGGTACGCGAGTTAATAGTGCGGATCACACCCATGATATCCATCATGGTCACGGTGTAGACCACTGCACTGGCCTTGAGCATCAGAATCACTTCATTGCCGTAGGCCGGCAAACCGATACGAATCGCCCGGGGCAAGATAATGTGCTGCAATGCCTGACGTTTGGACATACCGAGCGCACGCGCCGCTTCCACTTCACCCGGCGGAACCGCTTGAATCGCGCCACGCAGAATCTCGGCAATATAAGCCGCTGTGTGCATGGTCATAGTGATTAACGCACACCAGAATGGCTCACGCAGATAAGGCCAGAGGAAACTGTCGCGTACCGCCTGAAACTGCGAAATACCGTAATACACCAGAAACAACTGCAGCAGCAGCGGCGTGCCGCGAAAGAAGAAGATATAGCTGTAGGGCAAAGCCCGGATATACCAGTGCCGTGACGCACGTGCCAGTCCCAGCGGGATGGCCACGAATAGCCCTATCAATACTGCTAGTCCAACTAACTGCAGGGTGACTAGAGTGCCATCCCACAACTGCGGCAGAAAACGCTCAATCAGCTCCCACTTCTCAGCCAAAATCATAGCTCCGTCCTTACAAAGCCACGATTGGCGCGATTTTCAAACCAGTGCAGCGCGCCCATGATAAAGATCGTCAAAAACAGGTAAATCCCGGCGGCCAGCAAATAGAAGGTAAAGGGCTCCTTGGTTGCATTGGCGGCGGACTGCGCCTTGCGCATGATTTCATCAAGCGTGATCAGTGACACCAGCGCGGTATCCTTGAGCAATATCAGATACAAATTACCGAGACCCGGCAGCGCCACACGCCAAAGCTGCGGCAAGGTGATGCGATAAAAAATGCGCCAATTGGATAACCCGAGCGCCAGCCCAGCCTCTTTTTGACCGGTTGGAATCGCCAGCAGAGCACCGCGAAATACCTCGGTTGCGTAGGCACCGAAACACAACGCCAATGCCAGAGTACCGGCGACGAAAGGGGTAAGCGAAAAGCGTGGATAACCAAAATAGGCACCCAGCGCGTTAAACGCCGATACCGTACCGAAGTAAATCATCAGCACCCAGACGGTTTCCGGAATACCGCGAACAACCGAGGTGTAGAAACCACCCAGACCGCGCGCGAAAACATTATTGGAAACCTTGGCTGAGGCGCCGAGCAGGCCAAATACCAGGCCTACAGATACCGCGGCAAGGGACAAACGAATA
>TARA_R110000765_G_scaffold372592_1_pt1 | contig 29299 bp, 51 predicted proteins | sample TARA_R110000765 | Tara Oceans TARA_R110000765 (sample SAMEA4398168) | marine metagenome | biome: Polar Biome; feature: [MES] marine water layer (ENVO:01000295) within the mesopelagic zone...; material: water (ENVO:00002006), including particulate matter (ENVO:01000060) such... | reverse complement strand
CTGTGTACTTAGTTATGTAATATACTAAATCTCCTAATCTCATAGCTTATCCTTTATTTTGCGTTTAACTTTTTGATAGGTATTGTAAAGGCTTCTATACTCTATATTAGTCTCCCTAGATAGTGCAGATATATTGTTAGTGTCCTGTACAAGTTCAAATACCTTTTTGTCGTACCAATGCATCTCATCTAAGGCTTCGTTTACTTTGTCAAATACTTCTTCAAAAATTTTATCATCCTCCAACTCTACCTTTGTCTTTTCTTCTATTAGGTATTTTATGTAATCGTCTGTTAGGTCTACAACTTGTGTACGCTGCTCCTTACGACATAAATCCAAAAACATACTGCGAAGGGTCTTATAAATATAAAAGTCGTTTATATCGTCTTTATACGTAATATCAATACCGTTTTGTATAAGTACTAATAGTTTAAGATACATCTCCTGTACTAAGTCCTCTGATGTGTCAGGATTACACCCCCAACTACGGCAGTAGCTTATCCATTTATTGTGTTTGCTTGTTAGTATGTCGGTTATTGTGGTCAAGTTGTTTAGTTTAAAATAATTCTTTTTGTTGTGGTTGTGGTTGTGGTTTGTTAAGTATTCCTAAAGCTGTATCTAAAATAGTTTTACCTGCTTCGTAATCTACAAGGTTTCTTGCTATCTTACCCCTATCCTGTTTTCCTCTGTATTTTTTTAAAAATTCGTTAATCTTGTGATATTCAGCAAAATCTTTTGACACTTTTTTGGTTATGTTTTTATTGCAGTTCATATTTGGTGCTTCTCTACTACTCAAAATTAAAGGTAATTTAAAGTTAGTCCAATATAAATGCCTTCCTCTTTTTTCAGCAGCTATTAAAGGTTCATAGTAAGGCTTTACATTTTCTACTACATATTTACCTTTATAAAAACTTTTAAGTAAAATAATTTCTTCATAAAGTTTCATATCAGGGTATCTTATAACACCTTTAGCATTTAAAAACCAATTTGTTGTAGAGTGTGTAGGGCAAGGTGGACTACTCCAAATAAAATCAAATTCTTTGTAATGGTCTAATAGATATTGGTGCGCATCTGCTACTACTACTTTGTCTTTAGGAAACCTTTCTTGGTATAGTTTAGCAAGTTCTTCATCCCATTCAACAGCTGTTATATCGTGTTCGTCTCCCCACTTATATCTATTACCACCAAGACAAGCATATAAATTTAATATCTTCATAATAATTCTGTTTGCTCACGTTTAGGATATTCAATAGGGTTCTTACCTTCTATCTCAAACCCTACATTATTTCTAATACTTTCAAGTCTAATAGGTTCTTCTAGCGGTGTTGGTCTACCCCCTGTGTCTACGTCTTTTATTTTCTTAACGTGAAAGTGTGAGTACATCCAATCACTTGGAGAATAAATATACCTGTGTATCACTAAAAAATTATCACACCTGTTTACAAACTTACCCCCACCCTCTACTGATGCTGCACTAGGTGGTGTAGGGTGTCCATCGTAATAGTGTCCTTTAGGATGTTTTTGTCTTAGGCTTTCAGTAGCAGCGTGTGTACATACCCAAGTAGATATATTGTTTTCCTTACAAAATATTCTTATCTCGCTTGTCGCTTGGTAATCGTACTCGTGTCCGTTAATACCCTTTAATACATCTTTGTCTTTGTTTAGTGAGTTGTAAGGGTCTAGTAAGAAGCCTTGATAATCCCAAGCCTTTTTAACGTGATGTGCTAAATCCAATAATGATTTATAAGTGTAGAGCTTTGAGCCATCTATAAATTTGAAATGCTCGTTAATCCATTTTAGTCTCTCTTTGTAATGTGTTTCCTCTATCTTATTTATTGGTTTGCCCTCTAAAAATTCTACTATTTTTCTAATAATAGCGTAAGGCTCATTTTCACTACTAAACACAAGCCATTTAAGACCGTGTTTAAGTGAGTATAGTGTCATTAGGTATAAGACTAAGGATGTTTTTCCTACGTTTGCGTGTCCTAGTATGATATTAAAGTCTCCATACTTAAACCTAAAGTGTTCATCAAGTCTTGGAATACCAAGCCTTAACCCTGTTGGTAGAGTTCCTGCTCGGTATTCGTCTAACTTTTTTATATGTTGGTCTAGTTGAATTAACATTAGAAAGGCAAATCTTCTCTATCAGGAGAATGTTGTGCTGTTGTTACCTCTTTAGACTTCTGTATTTCATAAGTGTTTAGCATAGAGTAAAAGCCTTTTTCACTTTTAGCAATAGTAATAGGAATAGAACCTCTTTCATTTACATTTGCTCTATTATCATTTATCCACTTTATCATTTGGTCTGCATTTATTTTTACATCGCAAACTATCCAGTCTTGTTTGTTTTCGAAGATGCGTAAACCATCTACCCAAGTCTTATTATTTGTATTCATTTTTATTTATTTTAATTATTATCCGTTATGTACGTAATTCTCGAAAGTTCTAGCTAAGTTAATGATTTCATCTACATTAATTGGTTTACCTGCAAATAAATCAGTAGCCCTATTTAAACTACTTTGCCTAATAATATACTTTTGTACATCGTCTTTAGGATTTGAGTAGCTGTTTTTAGGTTGTGGTGCAGCCTTAAATTGTGGCTTCTCTAGTTTAGCTTTGTTTTTACTTTGGTCTAAATCATAAGAAACTTCGTCTCCTACTTCGTGTCCAAAATCCCCTATTTTGTATATATGTGGGTTATGTCCATTTGCAAAAGTTACTACATATTTATTCATAACCTTGCCATCCTGTGTGTTAAAACTATCTGTTTTATTTACACTTGTAATCTTACTTGTATAATTCATCTGTTGTTAATTGTTGTGTAAGTATCTCTATTTTAGCTTCTAACTCTTCTACTTTTTTTCGAAGTGCTACGGCTTCTGCTTCTCTTAGCCGCAATAAATCATCTTTATATGTCATACCACAAATATATAAAAAGTTTTTAATAAAAAAAGGGTCAGTAATAAAACTAACCCCTTTTCAAACAAACATATAGAGAAACTAACCTACAAGCGTAGGCTAAACTTTAAATACTTTTATACTTTTCAATCAACTCATTTAGGTCATCATTAGACAGCTTTACTAAGCCCCTAGCCTTTTGTTGTAACTTTTCTGCTGTACCCTCTCCATACTTTTTGTCTAGGTTTAAACCAAAGGTAAACTGTTCTCCCTGACCGTACAAATTACATTTTGGGCACTGTACCTGTACGTTTGTCTCATCCCATCTAGTAGCATAGTGCTTTCTGCTCATAAAGTGTCCTGCGTGTAATCTACTTACATCATCTATCTTACCACAAGTAAAGCATTCAGCTTTGCCATTGTTTGCATATCTATTGCGGATGTATAGGCTAAACACACTATCTAGCTTCTTCACTATCTTACTTCTAGTCATTTATCCATAGCTTGTAATAGAGACTTACCTATCGCCTCATTGATACCCTGAATAGCTTTATATATTTTTCTTGACATACGTTTTACTTCTTGCTTCTCAATTTTTGTACTGTCAATACCTAGATTTGTGTACATATCACAATCTAGTTCTAATAACTCTGATATTTTTTCAGTATCAGAAGTATTTTTATTTATTATGTTCTCTATCATTTTACAAATATAGGCATACTAATAAACATCAAAAAATAAACTTTTGAACACATATATACTAACTACTATATACTTGTTTTTATTTATATTTATATGCTATATATAGTTAATGTTATATACTTATTATATGTTATATACTTGTTATACTATATATATCAATATAATATATAACTATATATAACTATATATATATATATATAACTATATATTACTACGAATTTTATTATATTTTTCAAAACCTCTGCTGCCAAAGTATGCAACATAAACTGTAACTAAAAGTGTTTTAAGAAGTTCTATCCATTCACTACTAACTTTAAAAGGGCTATCACTACTATCTAAAATAACAAACAAAGTAGTCATTAGTGTAAGAAATAATAAAGTCAATGGTCTGGTGTTTTTAGAAAGCCAACTATCGCTTGTCATATCACTACTCCATCTTTCAGATATTTGTTCCATTTCTATAATATCCATTTTAAGCAGTTCTAATGCCTTTTCTTTTTCAAATGGGCTAAGTGTATTATCTTTAGTTATTAAGTTCTTTAAAACGCCTAAAAACCCCTTATCAGGCACTATATCGCCTAAATGCTTTAGTATGCCTTTGTCTCCTATAAGAAAACTGCCAACTTTTGTGTCCTTAAATTTCTTAGTCATAAAATCTAAATTGTAATTGTACTACAAATAAATAAATGTTTAACTCACTAAATATATATTTTTCATCTCTAGGATAAAAAGATATACCACCAATAAAGGCAGTAGGGAATAAAGATACTATTGCTATACTCATATTAGTAAGTCCAAGCTAAACCTTGTTTTTTTTCTTGGTCAATATCAGCGTGTATAAAAGACTTCCCTATTCCTATTCTACTAAACCCTACATCTAAGAGGCAGTTAATTAAATCAAACCTATCTGTACTATTTGTACAGGCTATATCTACTGCAAGTCCTTTAAGGTGGCTGCTGTTTGGTTTTGCATTAGGTAGGTTTTCGTTGTGTTGTGGTGTTCTGAAACCGCTTGTAATGTGTATAGGTTTGTCGTATTTCTCTCTTACTTCGTCTAGCATTTCTAGTAAAGTCTTATCCATTAATTGACCGCTACCCTGTACATCAGGACTGTCAAACTCTGAGTAATTAAAGTACTTCATTTTTTATTTCTTAGTTGATACCATTTCTGCAAGGTATAACCGATTGAGACAACAAGCAACATTAACTTTAAAGTCAGTTCTATGCCATCAACAGTACTTATAGTCATAGCTGATAAGTTTAGCGCATATACTTTAAAACTATTGATATCCATTATTCCCCGAAGTTTCTTCCTAAAAAGGAGTGTGCGCCATTTCCCTCTACTTCAATTTCGTAAGACTTCCAACCATAAGGGCTTTCATCTAAACCTTGCCAAAGTACATCAATACTATATTTGTCAGAATATATAGGCTCTACTATTGCATTACCATCTATATCCCATTCAGGCGTATTAGTAACTAAATAACCTAGTTTTACAATAGTGTGGTTTGCTTCTAAACAGCTTTCTCCTGTTAAATCGTCTGTAATATGTGGCAATGCAGCTATTTTATCTTCTGCTTGTTCCTGTGAGTTAAACTCGTATTTTTTAAATAGTTCCATTAGCTTGTTAGTGTTTGAAGTTCGCTATCTGATAGTGCTGTGTCAAAGTACATTAGTTGTTTTAAGCTGCCATCAAAATAATAATCGCTACCTAGATTACCATTTGTAAAATCGATGGTGTTTAAAGTTCCATTAGGAAATGTATTTGCGGTAGTATCAGAATTTACTTTTGTGCCATTTACATAAAAAGCAACATCATTTGTTTTATATCTGACGGCTATTTTTAAATAATCTCCTGTATTATATGACGTTGTTTCAATAAGTGTTTGATTAGAATAACTAACAACAAGATAAGTACGCAATCTGTTTAATGCGCCACCCCATTGAAAAAGTACCCTATTCGCTAAAGTTCCATCGCTTATATTTATTACGTTTATTTTAGAAGTATTATTGTCAAGTACTTTTGCCTCTACAAATAATGTGCCTTCGCTATCATTAAATAAATTAGCATCGCCACCACCACTAACAAAGTCTGCTGTCCTTGTAACTGCTGCTGTACCTGTTGTTTGTATGTAGCTTGTTGATTGGCTTCCCGCTTCTAGTTGTAGACCCCATATACCAACCTTATTAGTACTACCTGTAAAATATAATTGTATATCTAAAAAAGTTTTAGTAGATGTTGTTGTAATAGTTCTTGATACTCTTACCCATTCACTGCCTACTGTTGATAAAGACGGTGTTGTATCGCCCGAACCTTGGTCTCCTAAGTCTACTATACCACCTGTAAAATTACCGCCTATATCTTTAATGTAAAAAGAAATAGTATACGTTCCCGCTGCAACAGAAAAATCTTGACATCTAATAAGAGTACCTGTGCTATCTTCTAAATTAAATACTCTTGTTTGGTCTCCTCTAGGGCTTGTTGTGGTTTCGGTTAACAAAGTCCATTCGCTTAATGGGTCTGACCAACTGCCGTCTTGCGGAGTTTCGCTTCTACTTGCGTTATTAGTTCTACTAGGCTCTAAAAGTAAATGTGGGTCTTGTGGGTTTGTAGGGTCGTAGTTAAGTCTCGCTTGGTCTGCAACTACGCTTTCTATAAGTCCGTCTTTATTTACTCTTGTAGCTAATGGGCTGCTATCTACTGTAAAATCTCCATCCCCATTACTAGGCACTACTGAATACAATTTGTCAGCACTAGCTTTATAACCGCTTGGTATTTGTACTAAACTTGCTTTTTGGTATAAACTCATTATAATATATTTTGTAAATTCTTAATCATTGTACTTGTTCCTTCTGCTACACCACCATCTAAAGTAACTCTTGCACTAAAGTCTATTGCGTTTCCTATTGCGTTTGATTGCTTCTCTAAATTTAGTATTGTGCTTTCTATCTCGTTTGCTGCCTTGCGTCTTTCTGAACTACTATCTAATACTATAAACTCATCTGTGCCTACCATATCGGCAGTCATATCAGTAAACTCTGATAAGTCTAAGGATAAAGATGGTGTAGTAGTTCCGCTTGTTACATCTAAACCTGTTCCCACCGTTACATTAGTAACTGTACCTACATTAGTAGTATAACCAGCACCGTTTATTAGTTGGTTGTTATTAGTTATTAAGGTAGGTGTGTTATCTAAATCATCATAGTCTCCACTTGTCGCTACGGATGCTAAACTCGGTGTTCCTGATAAATCACTATATGCGCCTGATGTAGCTACTGTTGCAAGTGTAGGCTTATTTTGTATAAAAGCATCTCCTGTTGTTGCGCTCCAATCAGCATTAACATTTACTTCTGCACCTTCTGCAATAGTTCCTAATTTTGTACTACTTGTACTATCAAAACTAATCTTAGCGTTATTGGTTGTAATATCTGACGCTTGTTGTGTGGTAATTCCTACTTTGGCATTATTAGTAACAATATCGGCAGCTTGTTGTGTAGTGATACCCACCTTTGCATTATTCGTAATAATGTCTGATGTTTGCTGTGCTGTTATGCCTGTCTTTGCGTTGTTTGTAGCTACATCACTTTCAATAGTATCTAAATCTACTGCTTGTGTTACACTAATAAAACTAACCTTTGTACTATCCGCACTAGGATAAGATATTTTTGCATTGTTAGTAGTAATGTCGCTTGATTGTTGCGCTGTTATACCAACCTTTGCATTATTTGTAGTAATATCTGATGCCTGTTGCGTAGTAATACCAACTTTATCAGTATTTGCTATTATAGCATTAGCCTGTTCGGTTGTTATACCTGTTTTGGCTGTGTTTGCTACTATTGCATCTGCTTGTCCTGTCGTTATACCTACCTTACTATTATTTGTAGTTATGTCTGCTGCTTGTTGAGCAGTAATAGTTGTAGTATCTCCTGCTAAAGCAGTTGTAGATGTTGTACCTAATTGTAGTAATTCAGTATCTCCTTCTAAAGCTGTACCTGCTGTTGTTCCAATCACCATACTGACTTTAGCATTATTTGCTGTTATGTCATTAGCCTGTTGTGTGGTAATACCTATTTTAGCGTTGTTAGCGGTTATATCACTTGCCTGTTGAGCAGTTATACCTACTTTAGCATTATTCGTTGTTACATCGCTTTCTATGGTGTCTAAATCAACAGCTTGAGTAATACTTATGAAGCCTACTTTTGTACTGTCAGTAGAAGGGTAGCTAACTTTAGCATTATTTGTAACAATATCTGCTGCTTGTTGGGTGCTTATGCCTACCTTAGAATTGTTAGTAGCTATATCGCTTTCCATTGTATCTAAGTCCACCGCTTGAGTAACTGATATATGCCCTAGCTTAGTAAGGTTTGCAGCAGTAGTATATTTATTTGTACCCTCGCTAATATCGTCAGTATCTAAAACTACATCTCCTGTTTGAGTGTTTACGCTTGTAACACCACTTGCACCACCTGTTGAAGCAATAGTAACAGTACCATCAACCTCTGTTACCGTAACATTAGTACCTGCTGTTATTGTAAGCGTTTCAGATATATCTAAAGTATTACCTCCTGCTATTATTGGTCTGCGTGTTACCTTTGCATTGTTTGAAGTAATATCAGCAGCTTGTTGAGTTGTTATACCTACTTTAGCAGTATTGTTTGTTATTGCTGTTGCTTGTTCAGATGTTATACCTACTTTACTGTTGTTGGTTTGTATATCACTAGCTTGTTGTACTGTGATACCTGTTTTAGCTGTATTAGCTACAATTGCATTGGATTGCTCAGTAGTAATACCTGTTTTTAAAGTATTGGCAGCTATTTCGTTTGCTTGGTCTGTTGTTATTCCAGCCTTTAAAGTGTTAGCTGATATTTCACTAGCTTGTGTTGGTGTTATACCTACCTTTGCAGTATTAGATACAATAGCGTTTGATTGTTCAGTAGTGATACCAACTTTAGAAGTGTTTGCAACAACATCAGCATTTGCAGATACTTTTGCGTCTGTATAATACTCGTTTGTACTTCCTTGTGCAATATCGTCTGTGTCAAGAACAACCGCCCCTATTTGAGAGTTTACACTTAAAACAGCAGCAGCAGGAAGATTTGTAAGCCCTGAACCATCCCCCACAAAAGCATTAGCAGTAACAGTAGCAGTCGCAACAAGGTTGCCACTATTATCTAGGGTAACGCCTGTACCGTTTCCTTTGCCATCCGTTATTTCTTTTGCAGTAGCAGATACCTCTGTATTATCAGTCGTTTTTAGTAACCCCTGATACGTTTGGTTTATTTGCTTCCCCTCTAGTGTTGTACCCATTTAAGTACTGTTTTAGTTTTATTAAATTCTTTACTTTAGGTTTGTATGTTATAGTACCCATCCGTTAAATAAGCTGTCTTTATCAGGATAAATGTCATCATCCGAATTGTTTTCGTATTCAGGGTATAAATTACTATAAAAACTCATATGGTCTATAAATCTTGTAGTATAATACTCTGCTAAATTGCGTTCTTTTTGTACTAAAAAGTCTACTTCGTCTTTACTTGGTGTTTCTGAATTTTCGCTTGTGTGCTTAAATAATCCACCGTTTTTTAATTGATAAGCAGAATAAGGTAAATACTCTACCATAGCAAAGTGTATAAGCATAGGCGCAAGGTATTCATCAACTAAAGTTAAATAGTTACCTGTTAATGTACCTGCAATAATATCTGCTTGTAATTTGTCATACAATTTAGTTCCTGTATAGTTTCTTACGTGTACCTCTTGGGCAATTTTTATCCATTGTATAAATTTATCTGTATCTACATTACCATCTAAGATACTATTTTTTACAAGGTCTGTTCTGTTTATAAATAATGCAGTAGCCATAGTTAGTTTTTAAATCCCATTTTGTTCCAATATGCAGCAGTATAACCTTTATACTTCATATCTTTAGGTGCAACAGGTACTTTTTGAGCGTTTGTTTCAGGCTTAAATCCTTGACTTTTAGCTTCTGTTGTACTAATTACGTTTCCTAAACTTTTACTACCTTCTTTCTTAGCGTAAATACGTCTAAACCATTTATGATTACATCTTGCTCCACCTTTGTAAAGCCATATAGAATAAGTATCTGAACCACCTTTGCCAAAACCTGAATTAACAGCTTTTCCTGTCATAGCCGTAATATCTTCTTTGCGATATACTTTTTTAGCTGATACCATTTTCTTGCAAAACTCCCTTGATGTGTCTTTGGTTCTTGTGGGATTGTACATATATCTAACTAGGTATGTTTTGTCCTCTTGACCTTCTTGTTTAGACTTACCGTCCTGTTTGCTTTCGCTGTAAGGTTTTGCACTACCTGTACTAGCTAGATTTGTTTGCTCGTTTAACTCTTTGATTTTTTGGTCTAGTTCATCTTCTAGGTCATAGTCTACTTCCTGTTCGTCTATAACCTCATAATCATTAAGTAGTTCTTCTTCACTTTGTCCTAAGTCTATAAGCGCATCAGCAATTTCAGTATCTACAAATTTATCTAAGTCGCTAGACAATTTCACGCCTGTTTCTTCTTCCTGTGTTTCGTCATCAACAAGGTCTTTGTCAATATCTATAAACTCTAAAGGTTGTAATGTCTTAAAATATAGGTTAAGCGATATATCGTTATACGCTAGTATTTTGTCAAACGCTTCTATAAGTAAGTTCTGAAAAGGCTTAATAACCAAGTTCATCATTAGCTTTGTTGCTGTTTCCAACTCCTCTGCGTTGTTTCCAAGCCCTGTATTGTCTTTAATACCTAAAAGCATAGGAGATACTACCCTGTGTGCTACAAGTATCTTACGACTGCTCTCATCGCTTAAAAACTGATACTGATTGTGTGCATCACTTAACTGTACAGGGTCTATTGTAGCTGCTGTTTCAGGGCTATCGTTAAATGATAGTATAAACTTACCTGCATTACTACTACCTGAAAACTTATCATAAATACGTCTTTCTATCATTTCCCTTTCTTCTGCACTAGGAGTACCTGAATTAAAGTTAATGAGCATACTAGGACTTAATCCTGATTGTATGTTATTTATATGAAAGTTAGATATTTCTTCTTCAAGGTCTGCATACTGCAACCCACCTTGATAGTCAGGGGTGGCATAGTACTTGTATCCTGCTCTGTAAGGCTTAACGTAGACAATCTCGATAGCTTCATTACTCATACCAAAAGCAGGTATGCGCTTTACTTGGTTAATACGATTGTATTTAGCCCAATCATTAGAGTAGTAATATGCTTCTATTTCTCCTTTGTCGTTGCACTTTTCAGCAGCTAGTTGTTCAACAGGTATATGCTCAACCCTTGCTATCTTTTTTCTGTCTTTACTGTAAATTACCTGCATACTACATTGCCCAAATAGTTTAAGGTCTGCACATAGTTTGCGTAAACAATCCTTATGTAGTAGTGTAATAGCTTGTGCGTATGCATCAGGTTTTTTGTTGCTGTCAGTAGCATCTAAACCTTTACCGTATATCATTTCGCTTATACCGTTGATAACAGCGTTGTTTGTAGGGCTACCATTATATCGGTCTATTAAGTACTGAAAGTAAGAGTTTTTATCTCCGTATGTTACAAAAGCCTTATTCTTCTTTTCTTCAATAGTAGGGCTTACATAGTTAGATAATGTTAATGCGTGTATCATAGTACTATATAATTATTGTCAAATGTATTGTTTGACTTGTATTCATTTTTGTTAGGAGAATAATATTTATTTTCTGTTTGGTCTACATCTTGATTTGTACAAAATATCCTATCTCTATAAACAAGTAGTGTTATACCTGTTTCATCATTCCATAATTTTTGCTCAAGTTGGTATTGTGTAAGTGTTTGACCCCATACGTCAGGGTCTCTCGTAAATTCTAAATCGTAAAATCTACCTTCTACTAAATTAAATGAGTGTGATAGCTGTAAATAATCTCCACTTTGAGTAAAGGTAACATCAGTAACCGTAGCTATATTAGTAGTGTCATCCCTTACAATCATAGCTGCTTCTGTGTAGTATAATCGTGGAATAAACTTTATAATTTGAGCGTCTGTACTTGTTGTAAGTATTCTCATATAAGTATAACGCTAAAATGTGAGAATTTGTAATAAAAAAAGAGGGATGCTATTGCACCCCCCTTAATAATAATCAAAACAAAACTTATACTCTATGCAAATATATAAAAAATATATTAAGCAGGAGTAATAGGTGTTGTAGCACTTTCGTCTGGTGCTGTTGCAAAGAATGGAGGGTTTACCTCACTAGCTGTCGCTGTAAGCGTAAAGCCTTGTAAATCTCCTGCTGCTGCTCCTGTTACAATAGTACCGCCTGTAACCTCTGTGCCGTTGTCTTTTCCTACTAGTAAGTACTTTGTAGTACCTGTACCGTCAGGATAAAGTTCAACAACATAGTGCGCTCGACCTCTGTTTAAGAGTTTTATTTCTTCTTGTGTCGCTACATCTAAGTTTTGAAAAGTGATATTAAGAGTACTTTCATAAAAAGTAGTTCCATTTTCTCTGCTTGATGTTACGCTTGTTTCTAAAGATGTCTGACCACCTTTTACTTCAAACTTGAAAAATTCAGCAGTGTCATCAGTTGGTAACGTTACCGTTCCTGATGATGGGCTTAATGCCGCAACTACTGCGCTATAATCAAGTATGTATACATTTTTGATACCTGCGTAAGCTGTTTTGCAGCCTATGCCTCTACCTTTTGTTATTGCACAACTCATATTTATTTATTTATTAAAAAAAAGGGCAGGTAGGCACTTACTGGCTTACCCACCCTAATTTTATTGGTTAATTACTTATTACGATAATAGTACAATATCAGAACCGATACCATATTGGATACCTGCTGTATAGCGCATTACTACACGTACATTCTGTGAACCATCTAGGTCTGCCATATCAATAACCTTAACTTCGTTACGGTCATCTAGTAAACCTGTACCAAAGAATAAGTTAGATGCTTGAGCAGCAACCGCTGTATTAGCACCTAGTCCATTTGCTGTAAATAGCTTGATACCTTGAAAGTTCATTTCTGTTTGTCCTACGTTATAAAGTTCTCTATAACCTAAAGCAGCTTGTGCAGAAATATAAGCCTTTGCGATGTTTTGTGAAATATAGATAGTTAAATCCTCTGACCCATATACACCTGCTGGAATAGCATCTACAACCGCTGATAACTTGGCTATTACGTTATCTTTATCGATAGCACCACCAGCTAAAACGTCTACAACAGTTCCATCTCCTGCTAATTCAGTAGCAAAACCATTAAAAGTACCTTCTCCAGCTACACCGCTCCAAATAGATACTTCTGTTGCCTTAGCAACCTCAGCAGCTACTCTTGCAATAACATAATCAGAAAACAAAGGTGGCAATTCATCAAAAGCACTAAAGCCCATTTGAGCAGCTTCCCAATCTGAATGAAGTTCTTTCTTACAAATCTGTAAGTTTACTTGTAACTCAGTTGGGGTAAGTACTTTTTCTGTTAGTGTAAGACCTGATGTAGTGCTGTCAAAATCGCAGTCAGCAGAACGCACTAGGTCAGTAAACGCTCCTACTTTCATAGCAGCTTTGTATTTGATGTTAGGAAGAATAGTAATTGCTCCTTCATCTAAAGTCTTAGCAGATAATAAGGCAGCACCTAGATACTTACCTGCAAACTCTCCACTATAACTTGAATTTGTAATTGTTGGGTTTGGCATTTTATTTATTTTTAGTTGTTAATTTTAGACATTACTTTATCAAGTGTGCTTGGTTTTCTATTTTGTGCAAACTTAACTCCGATATTGTTATTCTTTTGTTCTGGGTTATGAGCGATAGGCTCAGCAGCAGGTGCAGATAATTCCTCTTTTACTTCTTTCGGTAATTCCTCTGATAACTCTACTTCATCTTCACTCATTTCTTCTTTCTTCATATCTTCAATCATAGCTTTGATTTCTGATACTGCTTCTGCTAGTTCTTCTTTAGTAACATAGCCTAATTCTTTTTCAGCTTCTACCTCATTTTCAGCTTCGTCTAGGTCTTTGATTTCAGCAATAATGCCTTCTTCTGCTACTACTAGCATCTTACCATCTTCCATAGTATAATCGCCAACAGGCAATGCTACTTTGTCATCTTCGGTAACTATAAATATTTCGTTTCCTGCTTCAAACGCTTCTGCTTCTAGCACAGTACCGTTGTCTAGCTTTGCAGTTGCTAGTTCTACCTTTTCTTGGGCTTCAACATTTTCTACAATGTCAGTAGCTTCTTCGCCTAGATAGGTTTTTATTTTGTTTAACATTTCGGTTGCTTTCATATAACTATAACTATTTTAATTAACTATTTTACATTTTTAAATTATTGTTTAGGTCTTTTGTAATCCCTGTCAATAGCTTTGTACAATTCTACACCTTCATTTATCCATTTTTGAAGTTCTTTGTATTCTGCTATGTCATTAGGATTAACTCCTAATTCTTTTGCGTTTGCTTCAAATGTTCTTGCTATACCTGTTGCTTCTCTTTCAACATAATTATATATGTCGTTTCTTGCTTTTACAACATTGTCGTACTCGTTAAAATACTCTTTAAATTTAGCTTCAAACTTCTCCACAACCTTTGTAGCCTTACCATCAAATCCTTTAAGTATCATTAAAGCACCTTTAATAGCTGACATATTACCAAGTTCCACTTTTTGTGCAGATAGTTCTTCTTTGTTAATCTTGGCTACTTTAGCCATTACATTTTTATTCATAATTTATACTTTACCTATTCCTTGATTGATTAATTTACCTTTGCAGCATTTTGTGCTGTAAGTGTTTTTATCAGCACATAAACATCCACGTTTACTGCTTTTAGGACTTGTTCTTGATACTGTTAAATCTTTCATCCTTGCCCTCTGTATTTTTTCTTGTATAACTTACTGCCCTTTATACTAGACATTTTAGTTTTAGCGTGTACACCCTTACGTTTTACTTTAGGCTTTACTATATGTGCTATTTGTATTTGTTTAGGCATTTATATTGAAGATATAAATTTCTTAATGGTAGATAAAACTTGTTTATATTCAGATGAACTTTTTATAGCTGTTTTTGCATCTTGCAACTCTTTAATGTTGTTAGGGTTTATACCTAATTCTTTTGCAGTTTGCTCTACCTTTGATATAAGACTATCCATTTTATTAGCACTTTTTATGGCTTCATCTATTTTTGTTTCCGCACTTCTTGCTTCACTTAACAATCCTTTAATAATACTATTTGCAGTATCTGTATTACCATAATAGTCGCTATTAAGTTTTTTTAAATCGTCTGTAAGTGCTAATTCTACTCTCTCTTTGCTAAATAGCATTTTGCTAATTGTCTTTTCAGTCATTTTGTTTATTTTATTGGTATGCAATTTGGCACTAATTTGCCATTTTTTCTTTTCATTCCGTACTGCTCATATCCATCAGTACAAGGTGCTTTAAGTTGATGTTGCTCACAAGGCATAAACCAAGTCTTGCCCTCAAACTCGTGCTCGTGGTAACTCTCACAACCTATATCTTGTGCTGCTTTTATTGCTAGTTCTTTAGTTGCGTATGCTAGTCTATCATCTATAATAGCCATACTGTCATTTACCACTTCACTCAACTCATCTCTTACAATTCTACGGATATAAGATAGCATTTCTTCTGCTTCTTCTTCTTCAAAGTCGTTTATAGGTTCGTTAGGTCTTTCCATCTTATCAATAAAATAACCCTCTATTGAGAAACCTTTTACTTTACCTGTTTTTACGTAGTCATTCCAAACTTCGTCATTGTTTACTTTAACAACCCCCATCCAAGTACCTACGGGCACGTTTAAGCCATACTTTCTAGACTTGTCGTGTGTTTCATCTTCTACTAGCCAACTCTCTACTAGCGTAAGCCCATTTAGGCTGTGCTGGTGTTCTAGTGTGCTATTGTTCTGATTGCCTTTCATAAGGTACATTTCAGCAGCCTTACGGATAGTGTCTTTAGAGAAGTAAATATAGTACTCATCTTCTCCTTTACGTCTGTATATAGGTTTGTTAGGAATAAGTAAAGCACCTACTAATAGTTGTTTGTCTATTTGTGCTAGTTGTACTTCTTCGTTTTTTAGTGCTATAAAATCTTCTTCAATGGCAGGGTTTTCTACAATAGAGATAGCCTCTATACCCTCTACACTATTTTCATCTAAAATAAGTTCGACTATCCTCATATAACTATAACGTTTATTTTTTATATTTTACTATATTGATGCACCCTCTACTATATTACGCTCTAAACTCTGTGCTGTTGTTACGTCTTGTGATGTTACAAACGCTTTAATAGGTCTTTCGTTTTGTCCTGCTATTGTTTCAGCTAATTGGTTTCCTGCTCCTGCTCCTACTATGTTAAATGCAGGGGGCTGTGATGCAGGTGTGCTAGGTGTTGATGCAGAACCACCGCCTGCTGTCTTTGGGTCTGTCTTTAAAATATCCTTTACAGATTTGAAACCTATTGCAGCAGTTGTAGCTATGTTAGCTAGTTTTATACCAAATTCAAAAGGTGTAACTGTCTTTGTAGCAAGTTCAGCAGTAATACCTTGAAAAGTATTTATAAGTGCAGCCGCAGCCGCAGCAGCTTTACCTGCCTTTGTGTTTTCTCCAAGTGCTTGAGATATATTGCCAAGTGTTTGTTTAGCCATTTCAAATTTAGCATTTTCAACCGCTTCTGTATCAGCTATATCTTGTGCCTTTGCTTCATCTTCTTCTGCTTTAACCTCGTCATCTATTGCCTTTTTCTTAACCTTAAAATCTTCATCTAGGGCTAATAGTCTTTCGTTCTTTTCAGCTTCATCTGTTACTTCACGTTCTATAAGTAGCTTTTTAGCATCATAGTCTTGCTGCAACTCTAGGCGTTCTAATTCTCTTTCAGTCTTACCTATAAGTGCTAATTCATTTTGTAGGTCTGTTTGCTCCCTTAGTAGTGAGTTTGTGTTTGTTTGTTGCTCACTTCTAAAGCCTGTAATTTGTGCCTCAATACCTGCCAACTCATTTAGGGCTTCTTGGTAGGCTATTTGGTTTTCTATATTTTCTTTGTTCTTAGATAGTTCTGCTTCTGCTTGTAATACCCTAGCATTAGCATTAGCCATCATAGCTTTCTCTTGTTCGTCTAATAATGCGCCTAATTCTTGGTTAGCTTTTATACGTTCTTCAAAACTTTTGCTTTCGTCATCCCTTATTTGACGTAGTTGTTCAGCTTGTCTATCGTATTTCTCAATTAACCCTTGATTGGCTGCTTCTGCTAACCTTGCTGTTTTTTCTAGTTCTACATTTGCTACTGCTGCTTTTGTAGTTTCTGTAACATAACTTTTAACACCATTGGTAACAGCATCAAAACCTTTAGCTAAAGTTTCAGTATCTACAATAGCGATAGTGTCTACAAGTGATAGTGTTGCTTGTTTTGCACTTTCTGCTGCACCTGCAAAATCTCCTTCAAACAACTTTTTTATTGCTGTTCCTGCAAACCCTAATGTGTCTAGTAAAGAATTAAACCTATCAATGATATTATTTTTAATTGCAAGTCCTAAACTTTTTACAGAACCTAAAGGGTCATCAAATATAGCTTTAAAAAATCCTGTTATCTTACCCCCACTACTAAAAATAAAGTTTGCAAAATCATTAAATGCAATAGATAAAAATTCAAATGCTGTTTTAAAAGCGTCTGTAACAACTTGGTTTTCTTTAAAGATGTCTTTTAGTAAAGTAAACGCTGCAACAGCTAAACCAATTCCAGCACCCTTTAAAGCATTGCCGATACCCCTAATACCTTTTTGTGCCAATTTTGCGCCACCTTGTAAACCTTTAAATCCTTTTCCTGTTGTAACAAGTTCATCGTTTAAACCCTGTATGCTTTCATCTACTTTTTCAATGTCCTTTATAGCCATTGACACATCAGCATCTAATTGTATTACTACTTTTTCCATCCTGTTTCTCTTTTAATTTTTTTACCTGCACCTATTAAACCACTTGGTAAATGATACTTACCTTGTGCTATACGGATGTTCTCTGTTTCTCCTTTTGCTAACTCTAATAAGTCTAGTATATTCTTTATCATAAGTCGTTTAATAGTTCTATGTTGCTTTCTCCTGTTAGTAGGTTTGTGCTTATGCTGTTTATCTTGTATTGGTTTCCTGCTACTATAAACCTATCCCCTAAGCCATAATTAAGTAAGATACGCATAGGTAAATATGCTTTTATCTTTGTTAGTCTTTGTTTTTCGTTAAACACACTTGATATATAGTTAGAGTAATATTTTATATATAAGCTATCGTAAAATTCACTACTGCCAGTCCATTCGTTTATTTCCCTGTTAAAGTTTAATTGTGAAGGGTATAAAGCAGGTACAACCTCTACGCTGTTAGATGGTCTATTAAATGTTGTAACTTCTTTGTGTGATATAGCCACATTGTCATCGTTTACCGCATCAACAAATGATATAGGAGTATTAAATATAATAGCAGGATAAAATAATAGCGGGCTTCCTAAGTATGGGTTTTGACTACTATCTACGCTATAACCCCATTGTATGTTCTTCTGTGCGCCTGTACCTGCATCGTTTAGCCTTTCATATAACATATGCCCGAAAGGTGCTTCTATCTTATATAGTTTACTAGCTAAGTCCTGACCTTCATTGTAATTTATTTCCCCCCAAGTTCTGTTATTTAGTTCGCTAAATTTATTAGCTAAAAAACTCTTGGTGTCTTTAAACTTAAACAACACCTCTTTAAATGGTAAGGCTACATTTACTTTACTACTGTCTACGTCTACAAATTCTGTTATGTCGTATGTGTTAGTACCTGTATAGAAGTCATCTAATGGTTTAACTTGTATTACACCATTCTCTACAAAGGCTGTAAGATTAAATAACTTAAACAATCCTGTTAGAAAATCTATAATTTTCATTTCAGGGATTTGCTGTTCTATGTTAAATGTAAATGATGAATTTGTATTATAAGCACCTGTTGCGCCACCGTTTAAGTCTCCAAGTGTAAGGTTTGCTGCTTTTGGTATTTCATAAACACTATACCAAGTAATATCTGTAAATGATATTTGTGCTGTTGATGTTATTACCAAAGTATAGCTACCTGCTGCATAATCAAAGTTATTAGCATCGCTAGGGTCTGCGCTTATTGTTATGTCTCCTTGATGTCCTGTTTTGTTAAATACATTTGTACCATCTCTTAATAAAGCCACATCGTATTCATCAACATCAGTAGTTTCTAATTCTATTTCAAACCTAGATAAGCCGCTGACTGTTGAGCCACCACCTGTTGAACCAAATGTAGGTACAGTAGTTGTAAGTGTTGTGTTTGTTAAAGTATATGTGTAACTTGTAAAAGGACTTGTTATTGTTGTAGGTGTCCATCCGTCTACAATCGTTTCAAATGTTGTTGTGCTTCCTGATAAATCTTCAACCGCACCTGACTTTCTGTGTAGCCACATAAATAAATGGTCAAATTCCCTTATGCTTGTATTTTTAAAAAAGTCGCTAGAAAAAGAAAGGTCAAAATCTGTTTCTATTGCCTCTATTATTTTATTTACTCGTATAGCATATTTTAATTCATTCCACTTTACACCGTGTATGTGAGTACCACCCCCACCGTGCCAGTGCAAATTGCCGTCATCTAATATATCTGCACCTGTGTCATAGTACAATCTTTGACTGTGTGTAATTAAAGGTGCTATAATATGATTTGTACTACTTTCTTCTGCTGATAGCTTTGCCTCTACTGTTGCAGGGTCATAGTTTAAAGGTTGGTATGAGCTAAAATTAAGGTCTGATAGTTTTTTTTCTCCTAATTTATCTTTCAACTCTACAATATCCCCAAAGAACGTAATACGATATGTGTGTGCTTTGTTGTTTTTTAAGTCTACACCCTCTAACTTTATTTTACCTGTTTTAAATGGTACATTGTTCAACTCTATAATAGCATCTACTTTTTTACGTGCATCAAAACCATTTGTAATATCAAAGTTGTAATAGTGCTTAAATAGTTTATTGTTAGACTTAGAAGATGGTACACTAAATGACTGACTAAATGAAGTAAACACTTTGTCAATGTCTTTTACATTTTGTATGCTGTCAGTAATTGTAACACTTTCGTCTTTAAACAATTCTACTCTTTGACCTGCTATGTATAATTGTATTATCATCTAACCGTATTCATTTTATCAAATGCATAATTAAAGTCTACTGTATATTGTACAAGTCTATCGTTAAGGCTTGTTTTGTATGTTACGCTTTGTGTCTTAGGTATTACCGCTAATACTGTTTCTAAGTTGTTGCTATCGGGTGCAGGGTCATCTAGTCTAGTAAGCCATACTTGCTCTGACATCATAAGCTGCTTTATTACTTCGTTGTACTGCTCACTTACATAGTCGGTGTTTAGGGTAATACTTTCCTTCCCTAGTTTGTTGTATTGTGCTACCTGTGGTTTGTAGGTATCGTATGTTAGCGTACCAAAGTCTACTGCATTAGCTTTGTAGGTTTCTCCTGTCGTAGTTAGGCTCTGAATACTTTTAAGGCTAAAGAACATATCTTGTAATGCTCCAAACTTATTTACAAATGTAACTTTGTAAGGCTCATACTTAGAGCAAGGCTCTGTTCTTATTTTAATAACTTCTGTGCCACTATCTGAATTAATATATAGTTCATCTACTAAACCTATGTCAATAGCGTTTAAAAAGGCTTGTAATAGGCTGTTGTCCTCAAATACACCACCATCTGCTAGTACTCGTTCTTTGTATGCATCTGTATTGTCGCTGCCTGATACTGTAATATAATCTATTTGTGCGTTGGTGTTTGTAGAAGATGTTACTGCCTGTACTCGTTTTACTTCTCCTTGATATAAGAAAGATACGCTATCTGTGTCCTCTGTAAATACAGGCACTCTAGTATTGAAGTCGCTAGGTCTAAATATCTCTTTGTTACTTTGTAGGTAAGTTCTGCTTAGTTCAGCATTAATTCCTTCTTCAAAATATCCAAACCCGTCAAGGGCAATATAGTCTGTGCTTGTTGTACCTAAACTAGAACCCCCACCGTTAATACCACTAAACATTTCTATATCAGCTTCAACCCATACCGTCTGACTGTCGTATTCTCCATTAAATTCTATGTCTAAATAATCTCTTACAAGTTCTGCAATCTCATACACAACATAGTTATTAGTGCCTATTTCGTTTTTGGTTATTGTGTATTTAGCTGTTCCCTTGTCCGTAGTAAATGTACCTGTGTATATAAATAGTTCCATAGTAGCAGATGCAAGGCTGCCATTAGATACTTTTACATAGTAAGGACTTCGTATGTTTATTTTAGTTGCCACTTGTTGTTGATGTTAAAAATTCGTTTAAGTCTAATCTATATGCGTCTATTAGTTCTTTAGGTAGTTTGTCGTATGTCTGCTCAAAACTTCTACTAAAAAAATGAGTTGCTTTTATACCTTTCTTTTTTATAGATTGTGCTAGAATAAAACCCATTCTTTTATATGTTCCTTTTGAAAACTTACCTTTACTGTCTCTTAATCTAAAGCCTTTCTTTTTAGCCCACTTACCAAATACACCTGTTGCAGCTTCTAGTCCTACTAGGTTGCTACTCTCTTTGTATCTAAATTTACTGTTGGGTGCTTTAGCACTTGACTTTGTACCCTTTACACCTTCATCTACAAATGCACCATAGTCCTCCATAAAGAACTGTAATATAAAAGCAGTAGGATAAACTTTTAAATCGTATTTAAGGCTATTGTACAGTTTCTTATCCACGTTCATCTTACCCTTAGTAAGTCGTGTCCTAGATTGTTGTATAACCCTCTTGGCAAATTTTTCTAATATGTCCTCTGTATTGTCTAACACAAGTTTTGGTCGTTAGGTATTTGTATTGTTATATCGCAACTCCACCCTGCTAATTCGTTTTCAAACCTATCATAAAAAGGCTCACAAGTAGGGTCTCCTACAAGTTGGAACATATCTCTGTATAATGTACCTTGTCTTAATACGCCTATAAGTTTGTTTATTACTGATAGTTGGGTGTTAAGTATGTCTTGCTCGTTATCGTTCCCTATTAGTACATCTGCTGTCTTTGTCTTAGATGTGTCTACAATATCCATAGCCAATATAGATAGCTGAAAATTTAATACCTGCTCTTGCATACCTACATTGTTTATAATGATGTGCGTAAGCGGAAACATATTTTGTTTGTTCAAATCAATATCAAACAAATCTCCTGTGGTTACTGTATTAACGCTATTGTTAGATAGTAACTCATCTTTAATTTTATCAAGTACAAGGTAAAAACCTCTTGCTGCTATATTAGGCATTTTTAATTCTTTTTGCTTCTAGTTCGTTTTTCTCTTTCATAAACTCTAACGCATACAAACATTCGTGCATATTTAGTTTAGTGATATTTTCAAATCTTGTAACGTCTCCTTGAGCCAATCCGTATATTGATTGATACCAACCCCACTTTGCTCCAAAGTTTGCTTCTGTTGAGAGGTCATTTCCTCCTTGAGTGAATAGTCCATCATAACCTGACACAATTCGCTCCCTAAATTGTAAAAAAAAACAATAGAACCTAGTACAACTCCTAAAGGCATATGCTTGTATTCTAAGGCATCTTTAGCTTCGTATGGCTCTATGTTGTATAATTTATCGTATCTGCCCTGTACGGGTCTGTAAAGGACTGCCATAGCTTTCTCTATGTTATCCCAATCTCCCAAGTATGTGTCAATGTCTATATATTCCCCAAAAGACATATTGTCTAGGTTAGGTATAAAGCCATATTTCTTACCACCTAGTTTAAACTCCCTTGTTAGTGCAGGAGTTTCATCAAACATCTTTGTAAGCGTTTCTACTATTGTTTGTATGTCAGCAGCCTTAATGTTTCTTACTACTGTGTCAGGTACATTGCAAAATATAGTAACCATTTTAAGTGCTACTTGATTATCGGTTAAACCTTCAGGTAGTTTTATGTACTGTTGGTATTGCCCTAGTGTTATCTCGTTAAGACTTGTAGGTACGTTTAATTCATACTTCATATAAATATAACGTATATATACGAAGTTTTTAGGAAATAAAAAAGAGGGCTATATAAACCCTCTGTAAAACTCTTGTGTCCTGTATAGTAAATCCCAGACTATATAGTCATTGTCTTTAGGGTGTCTAGCTTGTACCCTTGTTCCATCTCCTATGTCTATTCGAGTTAATATAACCCCTGTGTAAAGTTTGTGTAGTTTCATATCTCAAGTAGTTGTTCCCAAAGTACAGGTGTCCATTCCTCAAAGGTTTCATTCCAATACACCTCTTGCATAGTTTCTCCTGTATCTCTAAAGTGTTTGTTTCCTATCTCTACTATCATTGTTCGTTTGTTATTTGTTCGTATAAATCTTCTGTGATGTAATTTAATATTCGTAAAGTGTGTCTTAAATTACTGCTCTTTCTTTTAGACAAATGTGTTCGTGTTAACAGTTCTAAAGTTAATAGATATTCAGTAAATGCAGGTGCTAATTTTTCTAAATCTTCTAAACCTTTCATAACCCCATCCATTTATCAGCGTGTGCCATTAGTTGTAAGAAAGCAAAGGTTAATACAAATGCTCCTAAGTATATTATTGTGTCAAATATAATGTTTTCTATTTTTCTCATAATGTTTGTTTAAGTTAATCTTTTTATAGCTGATGCGTGTATTCCCTTGTCAACTAATACTTCTTTAGCTGTATGTACGCTGTGTACGTTTTCAAGTACAATATCTATCGTTACCCTACCTTCTTTGTTAGGTACAAATCCTGCTTGTGGGTTAAAGGTTACTGCAAATGTATTTTCAAATGTTTCCATAATGTTTGTTTTTAATTATGATGCTAATATATAAACTATTTAGTTATTAACCAAATTGTAAATAACTTTTTTTTAATGTATGTAGTATTTACCAAAGTTGGGCTTACTCAATATAGAGTAACAAGAATATCGGGCAGCATCTATTGTATGGTTGTGAGCATCTTCGGGTACGTTAGTTATTCTACCTGCTCTATCTTCTTTCCACTTATAAGACCTAAACTCTTTTATCATATTCTCGCTGTCCTTTGTTACGTGGAGTTTATAGCGTTTTAAAAGGTCTATACCTGCTAGTACAGAATTAGCACCCTTATAGGACTTCATTACCTTGTGTCCGTATCTACGCAACTGTTCTATTATTTCAGGTCTTGCACTATCTGCATAAGTTATTCCTAATACCTCCACACCTTTTAGATATTGGTGTATGTCCTCTGTGGTCATTTTTGACCTGTATAGATTTTCTTTAAAGTAAAGGTTGTGGTCTTTCTTGTATGTTGCTATAAACGTAGTGGGGTCATTAAATCCAAAGTCCATACCGTAGGCTACAAGCTGTGCATCGTCAGGTATGCTGTCTATCTCTGTGTACTTGAATATGGTTGCTTTGCTAATTGCTCTTTGCCCTAGTCCATATATTCTCCAGTATGTTTCGTCTGTTTGTTTAAGTAGTTCTATCTCTGCTCTTATGCTTTCATCTAAGAACGGATTGTCTAGGTAAGTAGTGTTGTGTATTTCTACATCTTCTCTTTGTTCTAGTTTCTCCCATATCCAATGATATTCGTCTGACGGGTTTAAGTCTCCTACTATCTTATCGGTTGTTCTGAATACTAATTGCTGCCAATCTTCAAAAAGCAGTTCATTCATTTCATTACAGAAAAGTAAATCTCTTTTACGCCCTCTTACCTTTTGTGGCTGGTCTAAGCTAATAAACTCTATAAGGTTGCTGTCTAGCTTGTATTCGTGGTTACTCTTGTTGTGGTGCTGCTCATCGTATAAGTCCATCCTTTTTAGTATCTCTAGGAAGTCCCTCATCACAGTAGCCCTAACAGCTGGAAAGGTCTTACGACAAATAGTAATGGTTTTGTTATCGTTGTTTTGGCAATAGTGTAGAATAATCCATAGTAAGATGTTATATGTCTTACCGCTCCTTGTACCTCCAACCTCTAGGGTTATCTTCCTGTTAGAGTTGGTTAGATGGTTGTATACTTTATTTACTTGTATTGTGGTCAATCACTTCTACCTTAAAACTCTTTTGTTTTGTATCGTGCTTTATCTCACGTTTAGTACCATTCAATCTATGTGCTTCATCGTCATCACTAATCAACTTCATCAGTCCTATTTGTAATGTAGCGTTATCGCTTTCGTACCACTTCTTACGCATCTTAACCTTCATATCAGAACGGTTTTTATTCAATGCGCTTTTTATGTCGTTACATTCGTGCAACTTATGGTCATAGATAGTACGCTTGGAAAAGCCCACATAAGCAGGTATATCCCCTATAAACAATAGATTGTGTTCTTCTATTGCCTTTAGTGCTTCAAGTCTTATTTCTTCTGTATTGTACATATAAGTATAACGTACTTATTTTAGTTTTTATTCATCTTTTGTTATTAGCTTATAAATAAACCTAGTTACGAATATCAAGTATATAATACCTGTGATTGGGTTATCTATTACTTTAGCTATTGATTGTATAGTCTCTGTATATCCAAACACCATAACCATCCATAACCCTAATGCAAATGTAATCAACAGGTGTGTAATCTTAGCGAATACAAATGCTAGTAGTCCTGCCCAAAATCCTTTCTTTAGTCCTTTACTCATATCTTCTATCTTTTTATCTATTGCTTTTATTTGTTCATCTTTAATTATCATACCTAAGATGCTTGGTATATAGTTGTTTGTTGGTTTCTAGGTTGTATGCTGTTACTCTTTAGTATTTTTATATCGTTTCCTAGTTCTTCTTTTATTACTGAAAAGCTGTTTTGTAATTCTAGTATAGTTCCCCTTAGCTCTATTAGGTCTTTTCTTATCTTGGTGTTTTCAAGCATCAGTTCTTCTATACTGTCATCAGAAGCCATACCCTGATACAATCTTAGTATTTTGTCAAAGTCTGCTTTAAAGTCTAAGTCATTATTGTAATCCCAATCAAATCTATTTAGGGCGTGTAGTACTGTTGCGTGTGTTTGCACTAAAGACCTACCCATTGATGCTAAACTTAGCTTAGTGTCTATGTATAGTATCTTGTAGTATATCTTTCTTGCATATACGTATTTCCTGTATCTAGTCTTGTGTGTTATGTCAAGTCCTAGTTCCTGTTCTATTAGGTCTATTAGGTTGTTGCAAACCTTATGTAGCTTGGGTGTGTCTTTTAGTAAGTGTCCTTTGTATCGCATCTTTATAATAGTTTATTAGTTTCTCATTTTTATTTTTGTACGCTCTCTCTAATTCTCCCTTAAAGTAGGTGTAGCTTTTTATTAATGTAATCTTACGCATCTTTAAATACTTTGCGTTTGTTTATTAAGTCATATATAGTTCCTACGCTTATGTTATATTTTCTAGCTAATTCATTATAGTTTTTTACTACTTTGTATTCTTCTCTTAATTTAATAACAAATTCTTTATGGTATTTTATTTTAGCTAAAAGCATTTCTTTTCTGGTTTTTTCAGGTATATCCATATAGTTATCTTTAGATGTGCCTATTGCTATGTTATGCCAAGAATTATCCAAAGCGTTTCCGTTTAAATGTCTAACCACAATACCATCTTCAAATAATTTATTTCCATATTTTTCATATGCTTGTAATCTATGAGTTTCTAAATTTATGTGTTTTTTATTTAATCTAATACCTGTTTGTTCATAGCCTTTGCCATTTACACAGCCTATTTTTGTATTAAATAAACCAATTAATTCTCCATCTTTAGTAACCCTGTATCCTTTCTCGTATGCTATTTGTTCTTTATTCATAATTCAATGCGTCTAATATAATCATTTCTTCTTTAACCTCTTGTAGCATTTCTAAGGCTTCTTCATAATCTCCTAGTTTTATTGCTAGTTGTATGGTTTCCATATCACTTATAAAGCCTTTCATTAAAATAATCTCTTTTGTAATTTGTGTTCGTTTATTCGCTTCATAGCTGCGTTGTAGTAATCTGTATCTAACTCACAAGCTGTAAGGTCAAAGCCTAAATTATGGCAGGCAATAGCTATACTGCCTGAACCTAAATGAGTATCTAGTATCTTGTCATTTTCTTTAGCATAGTTCATTAATAACCATTCGTATAATGATATTGGTTTTTCTGTTGGGTGTATTTTCTTTTGTTTTTGAGGATTGTTTAAATAACCGAACCCAATCCAATCATATGTAAATTTTTTTAAAATATAATCAAAAGAAGTCCACGCCAATTCTCCATCTGAATAGTTTTTATTATTTGCGTTTGTTATTTTTTTATCCCAATAAATCCACCCTTTTTTTGGGGGTAATAAATCCGCAAAATAATTGCCACCCCACACAATTTGATTTTTAGATATTCTTTGCAATTCGGCAAAATATTCGGGTGCTGGTCTGCAACTATCCCATCCTTTTTTTTCGTGGTGTTGTTTATTAGAAAAACTAGCTGCTTTTCCGCTTTTACCTTTTACCGTAGTATTTCCATCCATATTTATCCCATAAGGTGGGTCTACAATAGCAAGGTTAAAGTAGTTATCAGGATAACGAGCCATCAACTTCATATTGTCCTCGTTAGTTATCATAGCGTACCTCTTAATGTGTAACTATCTAGGTCTGCATCCTCCATAAAGAACATCCTGTACCTGTCTATGGCTTCTAGTGTCTTACGTTCTCCTTCCAAGTAAAAGTCCTCTGATGTATCGTATATCGCTATATCTAGTGTGCCTTTGTCTAAGGCTATAAACTTAAACTCTGTATAAGGTATGTTGAATAATTGGCAGTATATATAAACTTGTATATCATAACCATATTTTTTAGCTGAATATGGGAAGGCTCGTATGTCGGTTGTAGTTTTTAAATCTACTATGCCTGTATTACTTAGTACATCTGCCTTACCTCTAAATGGTAACATATCAATAGTACCAATAGCAGCTACTTCTGTTTTACAATCAGTAATAAGTTGCAACGCTTGTTCGTTTTTAAGAAACGCATCTATAAGTCTATCGTTCTCGCTACGTTCTTTTGCTGTAAAACATTCTCCATACTCCTCAACAGCTTCCTTAAACTTTTTAGAATTTCTGCTTTGTACGTCTATAAATTTTATCTCGCTGTACTTTTCAGGCTCTAGTATAGCGGTATGGAATAAATGCCCTGCACGTAAAGCAGAAGACGTTTCGTTTTTACTGTACTTTGTAATGTAGTGATACTTCTTAGGGCTTGTTTGTAATAGTTTAATACTGCTACTGCTTAGTGCGTGTTTACCTAAGTGTCCGTAATAAAAGCTATCGTCATCCATTTTAGACAACAATTCTTTTTCATCCCATTTTTCTCCGTTCAGTAATGTAATCATAGTCTCTCTTTATATTGTTCTTTCTTGTAGTTTCTCGTATAGTTCTTTAAACTCACTTGATGTCTCTAATGCTTCGTCTCTTGCTTCTCGCATCTTATTAATCCTAAGGATAGCCTCTTGTAGTTGCATCTCTAAAGAATTAACATACATATACGAAGTGCTAAGATAGTTAGACATAATCTCTAACTGTTTATTATCAGGGTTCTTTTTAAGAGACTTTAACACAACATCTGACGCTGCTCCAAAATCTCCGTGAAACTTTAATTTAGATAGTTCCATCCCTGTATATTTTAGAACATATTAATAAACGGTCATTGGCATTTTTAAAGTCCTTAATCATTGTAGGGTCAGCAATACATCTTTGTAAGAAGCTATTTATCTTCTCTTTCTTTTTCGGTGTTATCATTTTGCAATTGGTTTACAACTTGTTCTAATATCATATACAGCTTTACTACGTGCTGTTCTAGTTCCTGTATTCTTACAGACTGACTTGCTCGTTTCTTATTCATTTTTTTCATCTAAGTAATCGTTAGCAGATATGTACAATGGGTGTGTGTCATCCATAGCAATGTTGTATGTGGTTCTTACACCCACACCTCTAAAATATTCTATTTGTTGTTTCCAACTCATAGCATTAAAATCTAAATTATTCATATATGTTTGTTATTATAGCTTGTTCCTCTTTAAGCAAATATACACTTTTATTTTGTTTCTTGGTGTTCCACATTGTAGTTTTAGGACAATACAGTTCTTCCTTCTTTAAATCCTTTAGGTCATTTAGCCAAAACATATAGTTTCCTTTAGGGTCATTTACAAAGTAAAACTTCTGTATGTCGCTATCCATTTTCATAAGATTGTTATACTTGCCCACCTCTAGTATTTTGGTGTCGTAGTACTTATCTCTAAATTTCATCTCAATAACACACTTCAACCCTTTAGGAGTTATACCCTGTGCATCAAATGGTAAATTGGTTTCGCCTGTATGTACCAGCCTCCAACCATCAAGGTTAAGTGCATCTACGTATGCTTTCTCAAAACTATGTATTGTCTCTAGTTTCATAAACCTTTGTTATTTGTGCAATCCATTCCTTTATGCGTTTTGGGCTACACGTACAAGGCTCGTGATAAGGGTGTGCAAATATATCAGCGTGTATCTGACATATTGCTTTGTACCAATCTTTTGTTATTTTGTTCCGTTCAACACTTAAAAAGGTTTCCCATTGCAATAGCTGATATTCGTTTAGTTCTCCTTTTGGCATATTATAGTTTTATATCATTCCATTTCTTCCTTCTGTCATCACACCCACAGTCAGGATATATCTTTTTGTAAACATATCGTATGCCTGT
>TARA_R110000765_G_scaffold164238_2_pt1 | contig 29327 bp, 10 predicted proteins | sample TARA_R110000765 | Tara Oceans TARA_R110000765 (sample SAMEA4398168) | marine metagenome | biome: Polar Biome; feature: [MES] marine water layer (ENVO:01000295) within the mesopelagic zone...; material: water (ENVO:00002006), including particulate matter (ENVO:01000060) such... | reverse complement strand
AGTTGAAATTGCTGTTGATTGGCGAACGGCTCAACTTTGTAACCCTAATACTAGTAATACTGGACCATTAGCAAATGCAATTCTTCAAAAATTAAATCTTACTAAAATACAATATCAAAGTTCTGAATTTTATGCAATAAGTCGTAATTGTCATGTATGTACTATTAGTGATGATAATTTAAATATATACGATGAAGTAAAAACTAAAAAGATTATTGAGCAAAATGCATTACTTGAAGTTGTTAATGGTGATGATGCTGTCTTAATTGATTTAGATACTTATCAAAATTTAAGAAATATGTTTAAAAGTTCTGATACTGATAATCATGTGATGGCTATGGAAATTATGGCTAATTCTAATTATTTAGATAGTATTTTATTTCTTGAAATGTTATTTTTTCATCACAATAATCAAATAGATAACTCAAGAACTAAAAACCATGTTAATTTTAAATCATTAAGAAATTATTTGAACAGAGGTGTTTATAGTAGTAACCATATTGATGACACTTTTAAAAGTTTATTATCTTTTGATAAATTAGATCAAAATGCACTTAACTTTATTATGGATGATCAAAAAGATTATTTTGAAAATAATGGTTATTCTGATTATATTAAACCTACTGCATATGGTATTAATTTAGAGTATCAACAGCAATTAAATTATAAGTGGGTCCATAAAACTGAAGCTTTTGTAGATAAAACTACAGTACCTGTAGTTGAAAAAGAAGAAGTTGTTGAAGACACAGTAGATGAGGTTACTGTTTCTGAGACTGTAACGCCAAAAACAGAATACCTGGCGGATCTTGAAATTGAAGAAGCAGAAACAAAAACAGAAGAAGAAGTTACAGAAGAAGTATTAATAGCAGAAAACCCAGAAGAAAAAGATGAAAAAGAATTTGATTGGTTCTGATGAACTACAACAATTTTACAATAATAAATTTTATTTTAGTTATAGCGGAATAAATAAGTTATTGTTTTCACCAAGTTGGTTCTACAATCATTACATTTTAAAAGAAAAAGAAGATAGTGTTGACTCTCACCTAGTACAGGGGAGGGTCATTCACTGTTTACTTCTTAATCCTGAAGATTTTAATGATGAATTTATTGTAGTCCCTGGTAAGATGCCAGGTGCTAGCAGTAGAGCAATTGTAGATGAAATTTTTAAAATACATTTGCAAAGTTTAGATGATTCATTAACTTTAGACAAATATGAAACTGCAATAGTAGATTTCTTAGAAAAAATAAACTTGCATCAAAAGCTTAAGACTGATGAAGCAAGAATCAAGAAAATTTTAATACCTGATAATATCAGTTATTTTGAGTTTCTGAAATCAAGTCAAGGTAAAACTTTATTAGACAATAAAACACTTAGCTATTGTAAAGAGTGTGTTGATTCTATAAAAGATAATGAGTCTATCACAGCTTTAATGCAACTTGATAAATCTGATTTAGAAGTATACAATGAAGTTAAAGTAACAACTGACCAACTCATAAATGGTAAGTTTGCTTTTGGATTTAAAGGTATACTTGATAATATAGTAATTGATAAAGAAAAGAAAATTTTATTTATTAATGATTTAAAAACTACAGGTAAAGCTTTAATTGACTTTCCTGAATCTGTAGATTATTATAGATATTGGCTACAAGCCTCTATATATTATAGTCTAGCATATTATAGATATATTGCTGATAAAGATGATCATCAAGAATGGAATATACAGTTTACATTTGTTGTAGTAGATAAATATAATCAAGTATATCCTTTTCAGGTCACACCTAAAACAATGAAAGAATGGATGGAAAGACTAAATAAAGTTCTTTTACAAGTAGTTTATCATTATGAAAAAAAAGATTACACATTACCTTATGAATTAGCAGTAGAAAATTTAAAACTTTAAAATAATGTACATATGGCAATAAAATCTATTTATAGTAAATATTTTCAAAAATCTAAGGTGTTTTTATATCCGCTCCTTGGAATTAAAAGAGGTTCAAAAATAGTCCCAAGTGAAACTTATCTAGCTTGGGAACCATTTTATAAAACCGAGGATATAAAATTAATATGTTTATATCACCCTAAAGAAAAAGATGATTATGAAAGTTTTGAAAAAAAAATTCTATTAAAACATACTAGATTAGTAGATATAAAAAGTATTAATGAACATGATAAGTTGTTTATTTTTGATTTTTTAGATATAGAAGATGATTGGAAACATGTTATTAACGGTAAGTACAGTAAAGTAAATCCTAAACTTAAAGGTAATATAAAAAGTTTTTTTGATGTAAATAGTGCTAATTACTCATACATGAATAGTTATTTGTATCCAAATAAATATTTTGAAGAGTATGCAGAATGTTTAGGAGTAAATCAGGATTTATTGGAAACAGTAGGTGAACTTTGTGCAAAGCCTGATATAGAAAAAGAAACATTTAAAGTCAAACAATTAGAAAAAAAAGAAATAATTAATTAATTTTACTAAAAAAATAACATGAGTGAAAAAACAATGATGTTGGTTGAATCAACATGGCAAGACACAATAACTTTTAAGATGATACCTTTGAGCAATGATTGCCCATACGTAGAATGTATATTTGATCCATCATCTAAAGTATTTGTAATTATTAGTAAGGTAACTAAAACATCTTTACATATGTTACCTAAGCTTGATGAATATGGAAAAGCTGTTAGTGGTAGCAAAGGAGCAAAACAAGAAAGAAAATCAATTGATACTTTTCAAGAATATTACATTGAAGATGTAGAAAGCATTGACGAGATTACAAATCATTTTGCTATTAATGCTAAAAAGTTTGATACTAATAAGTTTACAAAAGCCTTAGCAAGTACACCTTCAATTGCTGCAGTGGTTGACTAATGAATAGAACTCATTGGGTAATGGATTATGAAACTTTATTAAATTGTTTTATAGCCGTATTTGAAGATATTAAGTCTAAAGACCGTGAGATATTTGTTATTCATAAAGAAAGAAATGACTGTTTAGAATTTATTACATTTCTAGAAAGAAACATTTTATTTGAAGAATGGCATGTATCTTTCAATGGTATAGGATTTGATGCTCAAGTCACAGAACACATATTGGAAAATAAAGATCAGTTACTGGAAATGTCTGGTGAAGAAGTTGCTCTTTTTATATATGGAAAAGCCCAAGATACTATTCAAAGACAAAATGAAGGAGAATGGGCAGTTTTTGCTCCATGGACTCTGCAAATTAAACAAGTTGATGTATTTAAACTCAATCATTGGGATAATGCAGCTAAAAGAACTAGTTTAAAGTGGGCCCAGTTTAGTATGGATTGGCAAAATATTCAAGATATGCCAATCCATCACAGTACTGAAATTAAAACCCTAAAGCAGATAGATAGCATAATAGATTATTGTATTAATGATGTAGCCTCTACTAAAGCAATCATGTATCGCAGCAAAAAACAAATTGCTTTGAGACAAGAGCTTACTAAAGAATACAACATAGATCTATTTAGTGCATCTGAACCTAGAATTGCAAAAGAATTATTTGCAATGTTTCTGAGTAAAAAAACAGGAATAAAAAAATATGATTTAAAAAAAATGAGAACCTATAGGTCTAAACTTATAGTTAATGATCTTTTGTTGCCTAATATTAAATTTGAAACAGCAACATTTCAGAGGCTAGTAAATAAGTTTAGAGATCTAGAGCTAGACCCTCATGATTTAAAGGGTAGCTTTAAGTACAGTGTCAGATATAAAGGAATAACTACACATTTCGGCCTTGGTGGTGTGCACGGTGCACGTAAAGACATATATACATCTAATGATGAATATGTTATCATGTCAAGTGATGTTACAAGTTTCTATCCTAATTTAGCCATTAGAAATAAATGGTCACCAGCACATCTTCCTAAAGAAGATTTTTGTGACCAATATGAATGGTTTTTTAATGAAAGAAAGAAAATACCCAAATCTGACCCTAGAAACTATGTTTACAAGATTGTATTAAATAGTACTTATGGTCTTAGTAATGATGAAAACAGCTTCTTGTATGATCCTGAGCTTACCATGCGTATAACACTTAATGGCCAATTAAGCCTTATGATGTTATATGAGATGATATGCGAAAGAATTCCTAATGCGGTTCCTTTAATGCAGAATACAGATGGTCTTGAAACAAGAATACCAAGAAAATATGTAGATAAATATATGGAAATATGTAAGGAGTGGGAAGATATCACTAACCTGCAGCTAGAACATGATGCTTATCAAAAAGTTATACTAGCAGATGTAAATAATTACATAGCACTTAAAGAAGGAAAAGACTTTAAAACTAAAGCTATAGGTAGATTTGTATTTGAAGATCTACCATTGCATAAGAATAAAAGTTTTCTATGTGTTCGTAAAGCTATGTATGATTATTTTATTTTTGGTAAAGATCCCGAACAGTCTATTAAAGAGAATACAAATATCTTTGATTTTTGTGGTGGTGTTAAAGCTAAAGGTGATTGGAAGTTTTTTGAAGAATCTGTAGTTAATACGGTACATCAAAAAACCCCACTTCAAAAAACTGTAAGATACTATATAAGTAATAGAGGTTCTAAAACTGTTAAAATACATAGTATAGACGGAAGAGTTGCTCAAGTAGAAGCAGGCAAATGGTTACAAACTATGTTTATTAATTACATAAAAAAACCATTTAACGAATATGATATTAATTATGATTTTTATATAAAAAAGGCCAAGAAAGAAATAGAAGCACTTGAGCCAAAAACAAATCAATTACAATTATTTTAATATGCCAAGAAAAATTAAGAGTTATGGAAGACAAGATCTAATAGATGTTACACTTCCAAATCATTCTGATTCATATACTGTAATAAGTCACAAGTCTGTAATGGACTTGTCAACTAAAGCATTAGAAAATGCTGAATTTAGTATAATAAATGAAAACTATAGAGCCACACGTGATGGTAATATAGCTTCAGCTATATATACTTTAAACTTTGGAAATGATCCAGAGTTGTCTATGATGTTTGCATGGTCAAACAGTTACAATAAACAAATGAGGTTTAAATGTGGAGTTGGTGCTATACATACTTCAAACAATACAAGTTTAGTTTGTGGAGACATGGGATCATGGGCTAGAAAGCATACAGGTTCTGCAGATACAGAAACTAAAAAAACAATAGAAGACCAAGTAAAGCTTGCTAAGATGTATTATGATCAACTAGTTTCTGATAAAGAAGCGATGAAGAAAATTAATCTTGACAAAAGAAAGCAAGCACAACTGTTAGGTATGTTATTTGCTGAAAATGATATTTTAACTACTGAACAAGCTAGCAGCATTAAGCAACAAATGAATAGAGCAACATACACATCCACTCACCCTGGTAGTCTATGGGAGTTCTATAACTTTGTTACTTTATCTTTACAACAATCACATCCAAAAACTTGGATGGAAGATCAAAGAATTTTACATTGGTTTATGTCTGATACTTTTAAATTTGACAAAGTAGAAGTTGAAATAAATGAAGAGATTGTAGATCCTGATCAAATAGATCTAGAAGATATGATTGCTGAGGTTAAAGCTGAAGAAGAAGAAGTTACACCTATAGTTAAAGCTAAAGATACAAAACCTTTTTCTCCAGAAAATGATATGCCTGTATATGATGAAGATCAAATTGCAGAACGTATCAAAGAAGATGAAGATGCAATAGCTAAAGTATGTGATGAACCATCAATACAGTTAGAATCAGATGATATGAATTCATTTCCAGAAGTTACTGATGAAGAAGCTGTAGAGTTAATCAAAGGTCAAGAAGCTATTGATCAAGAAATGGCTGAAGAAGCATCTACTGATAATTCAGTTTCTGATGAAGACATAGATAATACAATTAAAGGAGAACCAGACTTTAATTTAGATTTTACATCAGTTATAGAAGATGAAGAAAAAGATACTCAATCAGGAGATTTTGATTTTGATTTTGCATAAACTAACATGAATAAACACAAGGGAGATGGCTTAGGCTGTCTCCCTTTTTTTTTTAATTATATACGTTTACAGACACAGTGCATATTACTAAATACAAAGTAAAAGTATTTATATTTACATCTTCAGAAGGACCAACATATTCCCATCCAATTGCAAATCTATCATGAGGCCAATGAAAAGCCATAGTTAATTCCCAACTCATTATATAGCGGTTATGCTTTCGTAAACTTTAACAGCTTCTTGAGGTTTAATGTTGTATCCTGGTAAACCAATCATTTTTATAAAATATGCCCATGCTTTATTATCACCTTTTTCCCAAATACCTTGATTTCTTTTATATTCTTCTGTAATATTCCAAGGCATAATTTGAGATGTAAACTTAATAACTCTACTTACTGTAGTCAAAGCAGCAGTAGGAGATTTTGCAGTTCTCCAAGCATCAGTAAAACTTGTATATTGAGAAGTTTCAGATCTCATTCTAATAGCTTCGTATAATAAAAAATTAAATGCGTAATTTTCTTTTAAGTCTTCATCATTTTCAGCCATTGTTGCTAAAACTTGAATAAGAGCATATAGTGACAATATCATAGTATATTCTGTAAGAGTTTTTCTTATGTTAGCCTTTTGATGAGGAGTATATGTAGACCATTGTGTACCAATATTTTTTTTGTAAGTAATAAGATCTCTCATAAAAGTTCTCCAAAAAGTACCATAAAAACCTTCTGTCATAGAACCAAGTTCTTCATCAAATCTTGTAGATTGAAATCTTCTCATGTAACCAGGATACATATGTTTCCTATACATTAAAGCAAGCTTTCCATACCAGTATCTTTGAAGAGTACCTTTATCAAAACTATTATATACACCATGCATTTTTTTATTTAAAGCATGTAACCTATCTTGAAAACTTCTTCTATCTTTTTCAGTAAAATTTCTGTAATTTTTATTACCATCAGAATCTTCTTCAATAAACTCAATTTTATCAAAAGTTTCTTGCATCCCGTATTTTTGATGAGCTTGGAAAAGAGTAATTTCTTTTTCACTTTCCTTATCTCTTACCATAGTAGCATCCATTAATGCTATCATTGTAGATAATTGAAGCTCATGTTCACCAAAATACTGATTAAAAAATAAAGTATCTGTTCTAAATAACTTATTAGCTGCACTTGCGGTAACCATATTACCATATTTATCTTGAAAATCACCTTGTAAAGGATCATATAATTCAGCCAATCTACCCATCAAACTAGTAGGTGTAGGTTTACCAAAATCTTTTAACATAGCTGGAAGAGCTTTTGCATATTCTAATTTACCTTTTCTTAAATTTTTAGCATTAAAAAATTCAGCTCCTTTAGCTTCAATAACTAATTGTATATTACCTTGCAAATTATTAGCTACACCTTTAAGTAAATCCGCAGCAATAGATGTTATTGCAGAAATTCCTATAATACTACCAACTACTTTATTAGCAGATATATTTCCGATAGCACTTGCTTTATTCATTTCACCATATACAATCATATCAATAAATGCATCAAGATGTCTTTTTGAATAACTATCTCCATTTTGTTTAAGATATTCAGTAAGTCCAAACTTATTAGCAAAAGCATCTATTGTTCTTTCTCCTGATTGATTAAATTCAGGAACCTTTCTATCTTTTACTAAACTTTTTAAAAGAGATATTTCTCCATTAACTTCATTTAAAGCCTCATATTTATTAGCCATTTGACTAAAAAGCAATACTGTACTAGCTAAATCAAAAGACTGATCACTTATATCTATAGGTCTAGTATAAAACACAGGTAAAAATTTTACACCTTCATCATTTAACCCAAGTTCACCAAATTCAGTATCATAACTTTGTACTGCAAAAGCTTCTTTGACATTAACTTTAGCTAAATTTATAACACCTTTATCTATTAATCTTTCTAAATCTCGTTTAGGAACAGAAGGTACTCTAGTTCCAGGTCTTTGTGATTCTGGTATACTATCTTGAGATGCATAGTAAACAGTCGTAAGCTCTTTATGATACTCACCCCTAATATTTATAGGCTGATCATTCTGATCATACATTGCTTTCCACTTATCACTTAAAAATTTATCTATAGGTTCTGATAATTGGTTTTGTCTGTCCTTACTTTTAACCCATTCATCAAACTCTTCTTGTGTAATAATACCAGAATTTACTTGTCTTAGCATTTTTTCATCAAGAGCTTCAACATCTTTATCAGACTTAAGCTTTGTTATAGTTTTATAAAAATTATTTTTTCTAACCATCCAAGCAGCATAGTCACGAGCTTCTGAATCAGTTAAAGGTTTATCTTTTTTTCTTTTACTTAAAGGTTCAGGATCTTTTTTATACCATTCTCGTATAACATTCTTATATTGTTTCATGTCATACTTACTTACAAAGTGCAATTCTTCTTTATAAATATCATTTCCTTCATCATCTTTTTGGCCAGTACGCTCTTCAATTATTTCATAAAGACCTTCGTTAAATTTTTTAGGATTATCCTGCAAAGATGAATTAGATTTATTATATTCTATAAAAAAGTTTGCTATATTTTCTTTAGCAGCTATATCTTTTAATCTTGCTTTTTCTAGTTGATCTTTTAAAACTTTAGCTGTTAATGCTACAACTGCATCTGGAGATGTAATAGCAGGACCTATCATAAAATCTAAAACACCATCTTCTCTAGAAGCTTCTCTTAAGGTGTTTATTAAATCATCTTTATCAACTACAATATTTTTAGCTTTGTTAAGGTCGCTATCTTGTTTATTTTTTATTTTTTTATATCTAAACGCTGATATTTTGCCTTCTTCAAAATTCTTTTTTTGTTTTTCAATATCTTCTAAAATTCGTTTATAATTTGAATCTAAGTTATTAGCATAACTAGATCTAGATTTCATTAACCAATCTGCTATTAAAGGAATAGCTTCTGTATTAACCCTTCTTTTTAAATTTATTCTATTAGCTAATGTTTTATAAAGCATATCTTGTATAGATAACTCATCCACATCTTCTATTGAATCGTCTTTTCTTTCTTCTGATTGTGTATTAAAAAAATCTACTATATCTTTATTATTAGCAATATCTTTTAATACATCTTCTGAACCATTAACAGCATTGTTTATTTCAACAAGTCTTTCAACTAATGAGCCATCCATAGAATTTGACTTTGCATCATCTACTACCTGCTCCATATTTATTATTAAAGATTCAGTTACTTTGTACTGTTCTCCAATAAATTCATTAATAGATTGAATTTCATCCAACGCTTCCATGTTCTTTAAAAGCTTTTGCAATTTTGATTTTCTAACAGTAGCATCTTTTATCTTAACTTTTCCTAAAGCCTTAACTCTTCTTTTTAAATGTATTTTAGTTCTTTCTGAAAGAATTTGAAGATCTGTTTTTTGAAAGTTGTTTTCTTTTTTTTCTTGATCTTTTTCAAGATTGCTTATTTCTTTTTGAGAAAGACCTTTTGTATCTTCTTTATTTAAGCTTACTATATCTGCATAACCTTTTTTAACCCACACTTCCATTGCAAGTTTTTCGTTATTTTGAGAAAGAAGCATTGTTTCTTTCCATTCTTTAGTATTTTTATTGGGACAAGTTGCCATTTAACATACAGTTTTTTTGAAGTCTGCAAGTAATTCATCAAACTCTTGTTGAGTTTTTGCTGCTTCTAAATTATTAATAATTTGTTCTAAATTATATCCTCGCAAACCAAAATTAATTTGCCAATATTCTGTATCAAAGTTAGATCTTATATCCATAACTTCAGCTTCAACAAGATCTTTATTTACAGGTGTAGTTTCTACTTTTATTTCTGTACCTGAATTCATATTTATATTTCTTAAAAAAGGATCACCAGTGGCAATATCAATAAGTGTATAAGTATGATTGCCTACTCTTTGCCAAAAATAATCATCTGCAATAAAATTATTAGGTTGTACACCTTCATTATTTATTAACAATTTTTCATAAGCATTTAAGCTTCCTTGAATTTCTGGTACATAATCTACTTCTGTAGCAGGAGTAATTGTTACTATTTTTGTATTAGGAGCTATACCACCCTTTAATGTAAATATTTTTGGATATTGCAAAGCTAAAGCTTGCATTATTTTTAAATTAGGCTCATAAATCTCACGTAAAGTTAACCCTTGTTCAATAGGACCCCTATGATCAGAACCTTTTGTTATGTACAATTTATTATCATAAGTTCTTATTACTCCTTGAAGTATAGTCTTTATACCATCTAAACTTAAAAGAGGATTAAGTTTTAAAGCATCCTCAATTTCTTTTTGTTTTAAAGGTTTTCTTACGGTTCTATAGTATTCAGTAACTTCTCCTTGTGTAGGTATATAAAATTCTCCTAAATTGTTTAATTTTTTATTTAATATGTTTGATCTAACAAAAGACTCTGCAAGAAAATCCCCGTATCTTCCTTGAAGAACTTTATATTTTGGATTTGATTTATTTATACAAGCCATTTTATAAACATTTTAATGATTCAATATACTCATTTATATTTTTATATGCATGCGGGGCGTTAGTATAAAAATCTTGAGCATACTCAATTGAAGGTAAATTTGTATTATTTGATTCTTCTGTATTTAATTCATTATAGAATGTTTCTAATGCAGAATCAATAGTAGTAAATAAATTTAACTGACCTTGATTTACTAATGATTTAACTGTATTATTTTGTTCTATTTGTTGAGCTTCTAATAAAGGAGTAATAAAAGAACTATATCTATTATATATTTCTTTAGCTTTTACATTATTAGATGACATTATTTTATTTTTATCTATTTTCCCATCTGTTATAAATAATTCAGGATTATTTATATCTCTTTTAAATTCTGCAATTTCATCTGCTCTTAGTATTTCAACCTCACTAGTAAATGGTTGAGTAGTACTAAGTCTAACTTGTACAAAATCAGGATCTTTTGATATATTTTCTAATTTACTAATATCTATTTGTTTTGTAAATTGTTCCCAAACTTTACCTTCACCTGATTTATTCCAATTTGAATTTCTATTAGTTTTATTATCCATTATAATGCTTCCTCCAGCATTTAATACTTTTAATATTTCATTAACTGTATTATCTATGTCTTCTTTAGTAGCTACATTATTTCCTGATGTTGAAGTAAATGCAACGGTATTACTATTATAATTACCTGAATTACGCTGAATATCTTGAGCAACAGCAGCTTCTCCATATTTTTTGGTAGAAGATTTTCTAGTAGCTGTGTCTCTTCCAAATTCTATAATATCTGTAGCAATTTTAGCTTTTTTAGGATCTTTTGAGTTAGGAGATATATTTGAAATATTAAAACCTATTTTACTAGTAGATGATTGAGTAGTGACTTCAGTAATTAAAGGAAGACCTCTTCTAATAATTTCATTTTCTACATCATTTAATATAGCTGTGCCTAAAAGAGTTTCACTCATTGCATCATCAAACGCTTTATTAGCTAAAGCCTCTCTATATTTTATATACAAACTTGTATTATCTACATCAGAAAGAGATTCTTTTTTATCTAAATCTTTTACTTCTAAAGAACCTAAAAATTCAGAAGGTTCTTTTAAATAGTTTTTATAACTATCTTTATTTAAAATTTCACCTGCAAGTGAATTAAATATAGAAAAACGTTTAGTCTGTTCTTTTGCACGATTTTCTTCACTTAAATTACTTAAATCTTTTAATGCACTTTTTTGAAATTGAATTGCAGGTACTTTAATCAATTGAACAAAAGGTTCAGGATCTAATGATTTAATAAAGCTTAACCCAGACTTACCAGTACCTTGTTGATATGTAGCTATTAATGAAAAGTTTTTAAACAAATCACTAATCATTTTATCTTTTGCAAGATCTTCTGGTATAATTCTAAATGTAACATCACCAAGTTGCTTTAATTGACTTATATAATCATTTGCTGTAGCATTATCAATTAAATTTTTATTATCTAAACTTAAAAGATTATAACCTTTTGATGACATATAAAAAGATGGCTTTAAATGTTGTAATACAGGAAAGTTTTTTACTATAGTTTCATTAGAAGGATCTTCTATAAATTCCATAACATCTTTAGTATATGAATATTTACTTGGACCATTACCAGCATCTCCTAATATATAACCACGGTTAAATGAACTTGCTAATGCTCTTTTAGATATTCTTTCTTCAAAACCTTTAGCATTAGAAAACTCTTTATAAGTATCTCTAAAATATTCTCTTTCAATTACATATCTCATGTAAGAAGCCAATGTTGAAAAAGGACTAAATTCAAATGTATCTTTTCCAGAAACATCATTGCCTATCATAAATGCATTATCTTTATAATCTTTTTTAATTTGATCAACATCAACTTGAACAGTTTTTTCTTTAAACTCTACTACATTATCATTTGATAATTTTTTCTTAATAACTTTTCTATTTCTAATTTCTTCTGGTAAATCTGTAGGCAGTCCTGTTTTTGTGTTTACATAATTTGACAATAGATTTTGGTAAATGTAATCTATCACACCATTATTAAACTCTTTAGCATATGTTTCCATAGCTTCTGAAGTAGAAGGTCCAAATCTATCTGTAATATTTACTTGATTTGCTGAATAAGTCTTCATTAACATTTTTGATAAATCTTTATTTAATCTTAATGCAAATAATGGTTCTACTATATCTGTAAATATTTTGGTTTTATACATTGATGATATAACGGAATCATTTAAATATTTTTGAATTGTTACAAAATCAACTTTACTATCTAACTCTAATGCTTCTACAAACCTTCTTCTTTCTAAAACTCCTTCAATAGTTGATAATAAACCCGTATCAGGATTAAAGTTTATTTCAAAGTTTTCCATTCCTTTAGATTGAGTATCTATATTCAAGAATTCAAATAAAAGAGCTACTTGTTGAAGTTCAGTTTGAGGTGCTACAAGCTCTTCACCAGTAGGTATGTTTTTTCCATAAGCCATGTTCCAAAAATATTCTCCAAAATGATAAGTCTTATAAATTAAACCTGGATTTATAGGATTATATTTTACAAAAAGAGGACTAGAAGTTTCATTTTTAAATGATATTGCATTTATATCTGACTCTTTAACATTATTTTTCTTTAATTCGGCTTTATAATTTTTAACATTCATTACAATAGTTAAACCTTTTGCTGAAACAGAAATATCTTTTTTTGGATTAAGCTTCATTGCAGATTTTGCATCTTGCAATGATTTTTTATTATAGTAGCTTATAGCATCTTTGTCAACGTATCTTCTTAATAGTCCATTTACTATTTGGTTTTTACTTTGATCTTTACCATTAATTTTAGCTAAAATTCCTTTGGATTCAGCTACTAATGATAAATAATTTTCAATCATAGGTTGTTGAACAAACTTTACTGCTTGTTGTAAACTAACACCACTCTGTATAAGTCTATTTAATACAGGTAAAGATTGCGTACTTATACCAGCTCTTGCTGGAAAACTATCATTACCTCTGTCTAATACACCCTGTAATCCATGAGAAAGTATTTCAGATATTTTTACACCATCTACATTTACACTTTTAGAGATAGATATGTTGCCCGCAGAAGTTTCATTATGTTTAAAACGCATCCTCATATCTCTAACTAAATAGTCATTTGCTAAATATTTTAATGGCATCTTAGCACCGACACCCATATTAAGAATAAATTGTTTATTGTTTTTTGCAAGTATACCTAAAGGTATATTACCACCCATAAGTAAATTATGCTGAGTATTATTATACTCATATTCAAAAAACTTTGTAGGATTTTCAGTTAAGCTAGCATTTACTTTTCTATAATTAGTAGGCTCTGGTTTAGACTGCTCTTTAAATAAATATGTATTTGCAGGTTTTGTTAATGCACCATAAAGTTCTGGAAGTTTAAGTATTGCAACAGAAGTTCTTATTAATTCATTTTGATTAAATCTTTTTTGTTCAGCAATTGATCCGCTATTACTAGAAGGTAAAGTTCCGTCTTCATTTATATTGGGAAAAGAAAAGAAAAGTTTATCTACATCAAAATCAGATCCAGCTTTAGCTACAATTTCTGTAGGAACTACTGCTGTGTTACCAGCTGTAGCATCTAAAAAGTGCCATACTTCAAATGCTTCAACTAAGTTAGTATCATCTGTAGGTATTCTTGGTCCTGTTATTGTTATTTTCTGAGCATTTTCTTTAAGCCAATCTTCATTTTTTAATAATTCATTTAATCTTTCTCTTGTTCCAATTATCTCACCAGAATTGTTAGGATCATCTAAGTTTAATAAATTTAAAAAATCTCCGTTAAATGGAATTGCTACTTTAGCTAAGTGTGTACCATCCTTACCTTTTCTATAAAATGGTAATGTATTAGTGCCTAATTTTTTTTGAATCTCTAATTCATTTTTAATGACTGCAAGGTCTTGTTCAAATTCAGAACTCCATACTCCATTATAAAAAGTATTTGGAACCTGTACGTCTGATTCTCCTTTTGTTTTTTGTCCAGAAATAGCTTTAGAAATTCTATTAATTAAAATTTGTTCTACTACTTGAGCTTCTGGGTGTATAGAAAAATCAATTTTTAAAGAACCTGTAGTTGTAACATCAATTAAATTTTGTAATGCAATAGGTGAACCTTTTGCGTCTAATTCTGATCTTACAATAGCTGTTAATTTTGAAAGACTGTCTTTACCATTAGGTACGTACTGTCCATCACTATTTATTTTAAATCCTATATCATTTAATAATTCTTTTTCGAGAACATCTGTAAGATTTTTAACAGCATTTCTATATTCAATAGCTATTTCTTTATTGTTTTTATTTACAAGTTCCCCCATAGAGTATAATTGACTTTCAACTATTACTCTAGATTGAGTACCAACTGTAATTGAACCTTTAAGTTTATCAGCTACACTTGTTACATCTTTTAAATATCTTAAATGAATTTTGTTATTTTTAATAGGCGCTTTTTCACTGCTTTCTTCAACATACTTATCTGTTCTATTTAACTTTTCATTATCTTCTAATTTTGCAAATATATCATCTGATTCTCCAGATTTACTTACTAAATTAGAAGCTTTAGATCCTGATTTAAATGTAACCATTTGTATATCTGACTCTATCATTTTTTGATGAAGCTTATAAAGTTCTGATCCAGGTTTAGCTATTGAAGGTATAATAGGCGCAACAGCAAATTTATACATAGATGTTGTTGCTATAGGTGCATTCATTAAAGATCCGTAGTTATGAAGCTTGTATACAGGAAAAAATTTAGAAACCATTCTCGAATCTATTTCTATATCTTGTCTACTAACTACATCTTGATACAAATTTTCTTGTTCAACACTCCATTTGTTAGCAAGTTTTCTAAGTACTCTATATGCATCAAGAGTTAAAAAAGCAGCTCCATCAGCTTCTTCCATGTTTAAGTATGCATCTGAATCTTTTTTAATTCTATCTGCAATTTCAGACTCTGATAATCCTTCATTTCTATAATCTTTAGTCCAAGCATCTTGCATGTCCTTTAAATAAATAGACTTTCTTTTAGGATCTTTTATTACACCTGTATTTAATGTACCATCAAAGTTAAAATCTTTAAACCCTAATTGTTTTGCATAAGTTTTTACATTTTCACTTTGAAAAACTTTATTTATAAATATTTGAGCATCTTGATCATATAAAAAACTATCTCCGTCTGAAGTAGATCCAGGAACCCTTTTTGTAAAATCTTTAAACTGAGCTAAATCACCATTCAATAAATTAGACATTTCTAATCTATTTATAAAATCATTATATGTGTATGCTTTAGCTAAAGTATCTTCATCATATTTTTTAAACTCTTTATTATAGAGCATAGTGTTACCTAAACTGTTTTTAATAAAATCAGTTTTTTGTCTAAAATATTCATTTACACCATTTTTTAATGAATTAAAATATTTACTGTTTTTTAAAACTTCTTTAATATCTGTAACATCAGGATTTTTAGATTGTTCATACAAAAAGGTTTTAACAGAATCAGTTATTAAAGAATCCATTGCTATAAATGATAAACCAGCCTTTCTTCCATTACTTAAAGTTCTATTATAACCAGTAGTAGTTTTTAAAACATTTTCATTCTGTTGAAAATATTGAATTCTATCAAATTCAGATGCAATATAATCTAGTATAAATGCTTCTAAAGCTATAGCATTTCCTTGTGCACCATAAAATAAATCAATATCAATCCATAAATCTGAATTAGTTCCTGTACTTACACCATTAAACTCTTTTCTTTTATCTATTTTAATTCCAAAAGCTGTCTTTTTATCAGAATGTCTTACAAACTCTCCAACACCTTTAGTAAGTAACATGTTGTAAGCTTGAAATAATTTATCTTTTGCTGTAAGATCACCTGTTGTTAAACCTTCACTTACTTTGGGCTCTTGATAATTTATTTCTGGATAAAGAACTGTAGTTATAGTTTCTGTTCCTCCTAATACAATAAGCTCCATTTCTTTAGAATTATCTCGCTTAGTTCCGTTTGGAAACATTGTATTTAAAATCTTATTTCTTAATGCTAAAGGATTGTAAGGTAAATCTCTATTATTTAAAGTAGGATTTAAAAATGATAAATGACCATTCTTAACATAAGCATTCTCTAAATCGTTTAAAGCATTTATACCTAGAATTATTGAAGATGCAGAACTATGATTAGCAACAGAATATGCATTATTTCCATCAGGAAGTTTTATAGTATCACCAGGAGTATCAAAACCAAATGAAGCTTGAATGTTTCCTAAATTTCTTACAATAGAATCTGCTCTTAAAGTTTGTGCATTTTGAAAACTTGGTAATGCAGCAATTGATTTTGTTATAAATTCACCATTTCTTAATGTTCCTATAGGATTTAAACTAAATCTTTTAACAAATCTTTTTTCAAGTTCTGTTCTTTCAAGTTTAGGTTTAAGAATTATATTTCTTACATCTTTAGTAAGAGCTACTAAATTATTTACATCATTTTTTGATTGTCTAGATTGAAGAGCTTTTTCTAATTTTTTTGTATTATCCAATTTAAAACCTAATGTATTTAAAAACTTTAATTTGTTTTTTTCACTAAGTACTCCAGAATCACCTATTAAATCATCATATAATTTTAAAGTGTCTAATAATGCAGGTTGATCATTTATTCTCAACATGTATTTATTTTTTGAAATCTTAAAACGATTTTCAAAATCAGAAAGTATTCTATTTAATTCTATAGTAGATTCATTTGTAATAAAATCATAATCTATAGTTTTGTTTCCATCACTAGTTTCTGTTATATTAATATTAGCCGTTAGTTGCCAATGCTTAATAGAAGGTTTAGAAAAAGTGTGCCAAAAAGATGAACTAATGTCAAAAGCATAACTACTTTGAATATTACTAGGTGATGGTAACTTAGTCTGCCATAGTTGTTTTAATTCAGGAAAATTCTTTGATTCTTCTACTATTATATCAAACATTTCCTGTCTTGATTGTATACCACCTATAACTTTAGATAAGGTATTCCACACCTTTCTAAAGTCGGCATTTTCATCAAAGCCTAGTTTATTCTTTTTAACCTTTCCATTTTCTATTTTATGTAAACTTTTTAATATATATAGTACTTCTTTATCAGCAAGATCAAGCAAAGATTTTTGAAAAGGATCATCAAAAAGTTTATCACTATTTTCACTACTAGAAACTTCGTCTAAACTATATTTAACTGAATCAATTTCAAAGTTTGAATTTTTAATATGATATGCTATAACACCCGTTGGTTTAATCTTGTCTATTATATAGTTAGGATCTCCAAATTGATCAATAGCTGTTTCTAATATTCTAATATTACCTAAAAGATTTTCTTGATCATATGTTAAGTTAGAGTCTTTAGCATCTTTATTTAAAGTAATACCTGTATATTCTTTTGCTCCACCTTTTTTATAATTATCATACTGAGTTTGAGCATCCTCAATTCTAGATACTATAATAATTTGCGCAGGAACTTCAGGCTTTCCTTCTCTACTATTATCTTTAATAGAAGAATGCGTAAAGTAATCTCCTACTATTTTAATACCTTTCCACTCTTCGCCTCTAACTCTTCCTCCTCTTTTAAAAGATGAATCAAAGTTTTTAAAATTATCTATTTGAGATTTTAATAATACATATTTATTTATGCCGCTATTTGTTTTCAAAGTAGCAACAGATGCATCAGTCAATTCCTCAAAGGTATTTATTTCACTTATTCCAGATTTGCCAACAGAGTTATTATATTCAGTATTAAGCTCGCCTAATCTATCTTTTAGTTTATCTAAAACCTTTTTGTAAGTTTGAACTCTATGTTTTGGTTCTAGCAATGCTGTTAAACTTAAACCTTTTACCTTTGAAATATAACTTTCTAAATCTGCTCCTGTTAATTTAGTCTTTTTAATTTCTGACTTATAACGTTCATCAATAAGATTTGATATAATTGAATCTACAGAACTCGATATAAGATCTGAATCAGTTTTACTTAAAGCAGTTCTATAATAATTTTCATCATTAATTTTTTCTGAATAAGTTATACCTCTTTCTAATTCAAAAAATCTTGCATTATCTACAGAAGCTTGATATTGATTAAAAAATTTGTCACTTCCAAAATTTAAATTTTCATATAACTCATTTACAGCAGGTACAGACATTATGTCTAATTGAACCTTTTTTAAACTAGGTATAACTTTACCTAATAACTTTTGAAGCATTTGTATTATGCTTCTAAAGATGCTGTTTCGCATAGGAGAATTTGGTTTAGCTACATTCTTTTTCATGTAGCTTCTAAAATCTTCAGCAAGAATTTCTTCTATCTCTAAATAGCTTTTATCTTCATAAGGTTTATTACCGTTTTTATCCGTGTAATTTAAAACTTCTCCATATAAATCTACTTTCTGCTGCTTGGTTAAATACAATTGAGTAAAAGCGTGAAAAGCTTCATGATAAACATCTACTAGTGAACCTTTACTATTATTTATATTAATAGTTCCTTTAATATCGGAGTTCATTAAAGTAGCACCAGAAATCACAAAATTAGCAAATGCATCAGAGTTTACTAAATTAGCTGCTTTATTTAAAGATATATTTTTTTGTAATAATTTACCAAACGAAGATTGATTCCAAAAAGTATCTGCTCTTTTTATATCTGCTGCGGAAAGTTTATCTGAGTTAAGTTTTCCATCTCGCAACAACTCCCATTCATTATTAGGATCATTTGATATATCAGTATCTGTACTAGTTGCTTTTTCTATTATTATCTGTTTATTTTGATATGGGCTGATTCTTTTAACTGCAGGTTCTTTTGTTAAATTAACTAAATACTCTTCTGTTGCATTGAGTTCTTTTTGAAAAAAAGATTCTTTTAAATTGTAACTTTCTACAGCAGAATTATTTCTACTTCCTAATACAACTAAATCAACATCTTGTATTCTAGTTGAAGTTTCTGTAATTACAGTAACACCTTGTTCAGTAAGTTGATTTATTCTGTTAGTAACTGCAGGATCTAAATAATCAGTTTTGTATCCAGTTTTTTGAAAAGCAAATATATACTCTTGAATGCTTTCATTTTCATTTCTTTCTCTAAATATTTCTCCATCCCCCATTTGAATAGATGGTATTAAATCTATAGTAATATCATTTGTATGTACTACATCTGTATCTTTAAATGTTTCTAATGAAAATAAACCAAGAGTAGAATAAATAAGTTTTCCTTTATATTCGTCTTTTAAAACACTTTTGCCATCAGGAGTTTGTTCCAATAATAAATCACCTAAATATTCTTCTTCAGTCAATTGATTAAATCTTTTGTTTAAAGGTAGATTTTCAGGAATGTTTGTTAACTCATTTGCATTAGTCTCTTGAAATAATATCTGTTTATTATAAAAACCTTTTTCACTAGACGCTATATAAATAATTGGATTTTGATTTTTAATAAATTCTATATAGTCTATTGTAGTTTTAAGCTTACCATTTTCAAATGATTTTAAATCAAAAGGCTTTTGTAAAAGTTTTTCGCTATAAGTTAAGAATACAGAATTTCCATCAGGAAAAGTATTTAATAAAGAATTTTTAAATTTAGATCTTATTTCAGATTCTTTGCTTTCAATAGGATTTGTTTCATTTTCAAAAATATTTCCTTGAGAATCTATTCTTACTTCAAACAATGTATTTCTAGGAAAGTTTTTACTTTCTATTCTATCATAAACTTTTATATAAAGATCTCCTGAAACAGGATCTCTTACTATATCATGTCTTTTTGAATTTGAGCTTATGTATTTATTTTCTAGGTACTGTTCGGAAAAAGCAAGTTTATCTTCAATAGATATATCTTTAGAAAATAGTACACCTTCAATTTGCGTTGCTAAATTGTTAGACATTCTAGGTCTATCAATTGCATAGACTTCACCTTTAATATCTATTGCCCCATGACCTTTTTTTATATTTCCTTCAGATACTACAAGAGTTCTAATACTTTCTAAATCTTTATCAGAAATTATATCATTTTGAATTAAATCACTTACTTCAGCTTCTTTTTTATTTTTTTCTATAGAAATACCTTCTGTAGTTCCTATAAAATCTAAAAAAACATCTTCATCTAAAGCTTTATTTTTTAAAGCATAATATTTTTTAAATTCTAAATTTGTTTGAGTTAATGCCTCATTGTAAGACATTTCTGATTCTTCAGATAATATATTTGCAATTTCTGAAGAACTTAAAACTTTATCTTCAAGGTTATAAATATCTCTAATACTATAGTTATTACCATTTTTTCTAATAGATCTCATCATTTGATAAGCAAATGTACTATTAGGAGAAGCTTCCGTAACAATATTTTTATTTTCATCAAACGATAAAGGAGCACCTTTTTCATCTGTAATTAAAACAATAACTCTATCTTGAACTTGATCTACACCTGATTTAGCTTTTCCTTTTGTTAAAGGGTTTTGAATATCCAAAGACCTTGCAATTTCTTTTTGAGTAGTTGAATCAAGTTTTGAAGCAGCATATGTACCATTCACAAATTGCCCTAGATTAACAGCTTTTAATCTAATATTTACACCTTGATAATTTGGATATTTTAAAACTGTATCTTCAAGAGAAATGTTTGATGATATAGCAGATATAGTGTTATTTATATTTCTACGCTCATTATCAGGAATTTCTTTTTCAAACTTAGTTGTACCAGGCTTAAAAGCAGGTAATGTAGTAGATAAAACATTTATAGCTCTATATCTAGGTACTATAGCATTGTTAAATTTACTTGTACTATTGTCATCAAGTGTAACATCTTCTTGTTGTTGATTAATAATTCTAGCAATTCTAAGATTAGTTTTAGTCTGCTCTAATGCATTTACTACATTTTTAATTACTGTATCGGGATTAGCCCATTTTGCTTTTAGTACAGAGATTTTATCATAACCTTCTATTTGATCTAAACTTTCTGTAAAATTATTTAAAACTACACTTTCAACTATAGCAGGTGTAAATGCTAAAAATTGAGCAGCTCTATCTTGATTAGAAACCTTTTGAATCCTTTCGTACAAATACTTCATGTAGTTATCTACATTAAAAGGATTACCTGCATCTAATTTTGCTTGTATAGATTTTTTAGTTAAACCATAAACATATTCAAGTTCTGGTTTAGTTAATGCGCACTTTATCATGACTTACAGTTGTTAAAAATATCATTATCGTTAGTAGTATCAAAATAATCAATTTTAGATTTATCTAGATTTTTTTGAGATTCTTTATCATTTAAAAAATCTACAATAATATCACCTGTCTCTTGAATTTCTTTTTTACCTAATCCTTCAGAAGGAGCTGGAGTATTCCCAAAATCAATCAATGATTCAAATTCTTCAACAGTCATTGAAAACATTTTAGAATCATACTTTAATCTTTTAACACTAATAGTTTTATTAGAACCATTTAGTTTTTGTACAGTAATTTGATCTCCCATTTTTATTTTTTTAGAATCAAAAGGTTCTTTAAAGATATATATTTCTCTTGACTCTATCAACTGATTTGTACCCAAAAGAGCATTAGCCTTAAGATCTAAAAGTTTTTTTAATTCTCCATATCTTTGATTTTCTAAACTTTCTGAAATAAACAAATCTTGTAACTGATCATACATTTTAGATGTATCAGTTTTAGATTCATTGTTTATATCTTTTACTAATGAATCTATTGAAATTTCATTAAGGTTACGTGCTTTAGGTGCTATAGTTTTATCTACATCATTAAGTTTAGATAATCTTTCAATTTCTTTTTCTATTTGTTTTATCTGATCTTCTATAGGAGTTATGTATTCAGGATTACCAAACTCACCTTGTTCAAGTTCTAAATCAATTTTTAAGCTATCTAAAACTGATTCTAAAGTATCTAAACTTGCACTAGTTAATTCTACCTTAGCATCTTCTACTTCATCAGAAACTACATCATCTTCTTTTTTCTTTTTCTCTTTTTTATCTTCTTCAGTTTTCTTTCTAACAAAATCACCTTCTTCAAAAAACACTACATCATCAAGAGTTACATTTGGATTAATTTCTGCTCCTATAGCACCTTGATTATTATGTGATATAATGTTTCCTTCAGGAGTAACTACTATATCATATATTTTATCTCTTCTAATATTTCTAGCAAGTATACCGTAATCACCATTTTCAGTAATGTAAACAGAATCAATTAAAATCTTTTGCAAAGCTGCTTCTTCTCCCCAAGTATTTATAGATCTATCAAATACTTTACCTATTTCAGCATTAAATATTCTACCTGTTAAATTATCTACAGTAGCTTCTATTAAAGGTTTACGTTTATTGTTTAATATATCGTATTTATATAACTGTTCAATTCTTACATCAACATTATTACGAGCAATATTTAAAGCTTCTTCATCTGACATTTGAGGATTTGTCAAGTTAGCTTCTTTTTTAATTTTTACAAACTCTCCGTCATTGTTTTCATATTCAGTTTCTATGTAAACTCTGTCTCTTCCGCCACCAATAGTTTGAATAATATTTTTAAAAGCAACATTTCTTCTTTGGCTAAGATCTTTGTAAAATTCTTTATCTTCATCTTTATCTAATTCTGGAGTTTTTTTAGAAATTTTAATATCACGTTTAACACCCGTAAGCTCATCTTCTAATTCTTCAATATCAGATTTTTCTACATTAGATTTTCTTTTTAATGCTTTTATTTCATTTTCTATGTTTATTTGTTTTTTTTCTAAACTAGAAAGATCTTCTTCATTTATTGATTCAGAAACAAGTTTAGTAGATTCTTTTTCAATACTTTGTCTTGGTATAAGTTCATCAATATCAGTAACTCTAAGTTTAACATCACCACTTTTAATTTTTGCATTGTTATCTGTATTCATAAACATATAACCATCTACAATATTATCAAGTGTTTTTTGAGTTCTAAAAGCTCTATCTGGTATATTATTAAATTTAGTTATATAACCTTTGTTATCTTCATTAAGTGATATAGGCAAAATTAAAGTTTCAATATTCTCTCCGTTACTATTATTAAAATATAAATTAGAGTAAGCCCTTTGTTGCATGCTATTCTGAAAATACTTTTTGTAATGATAATTATCATCACCAGGTGTTAAGTAAGAATCCCATTTTTGAGCACTTCCAGTTTTTAAATCTACAATATACTTTTTACCAGTTTTATCTACAATTATTAAATCAAGCGCTCCAGCAACATTTCCTGTTTTAACACCATCTTTGTTAAACAGTTGATCATCAGCTAGTTTCAAATCTTTTGAAAATATATAAATCTCACCTTCAACAACTTTTCTTTTTAAATTAGCAAGATGACCATTTTCTCCAAATATTGAAATAAAAGCATCTTCACTAATTTTATCTTGATAGTTTTCATATTTAAGTTCAGATTGAGAATCAAAGTAATCTCTAACCATGTCGTCTAAATTACTTCCTCTAACTCTACCAGCTTCATAAGTAATAGCAGGCATTATCTTATTAAGAACTTTTGTCAAAACTTCAGACGTAATTTCTTCTTTAGAATATTTATTAGAACTTAGTTTAGCAATCTCTTCATCAATAAGTTTTATGTTTTCTAAAGCAACTAACGAACCTTCATATTTAGTTTTACCAACTTCTAATTCAGAAATTTCTTTTTGATAAGAATTTAAAATTTCTCCATTAAGTAAACTTTCAAGTTCTGTTTTTAAATTAACTAAAGTTTCATCAGTTATACCTCCATCATTTATTCCATATAAACCATCTTTAACATCTTTTTCAATTTCTGATATAAAAGAATTAATATTTTCTTGAGTAAAAGCTAAATTACCTTCTGAGTTAATAAAAGTTCTATCTTTACTTTTAACAATCTGTTCTAATCTATTATAACCTTTATCTTCAAAAAGCTTATCCATTACATTAGATACTCTAGAGTATATGTTACCATCTTTAATGTAACCACTTTTAAATCCTATTATGTCTTTAGAATCTTTAAACACTTCTTTGATTTCTTGCACAGATTTTTTCATCTCTACAGTCATCTCAACACCACTGATTTCATCAATGTTTGAAGTTAATATTTTAGCTAGCTCATTATACTTATCAATTAATTCTTTACCTTGTTCATAAGGTTTGCTTGTTGGTTCATATATTTCATTCTTAAACCCTGTAAAAAATTCAGGCATTTCACCTTTTTGTAAAAGATTTAAAACTTGATCTTTATTCAAGTAAAGAGGTGGAGGATTATTAGCTAAAGTATTTAATAATTGATCTAAAGCTACTTTATTAACTTGATCATCAATTACTTGGGAGTTTAATTCATTTTTTTGTTCTTCAAGTTTTTCAAATACTTTTTCATTTTCAAGAACTAGTTTTAAAAACTCACCTGGATCTGTCAATAAATCAATATGTTCTGCTACAGCTCTTTTTTCAAATTCTAATTTATAATAATCAGTTAAATCATTAAATGCTTTATCCAAGTTAGATTGAAACACTGTAGCATTATTTTCTTTTGCTATTGATTTTAAATAAGCATCATGTGCATTTTTTAAATTTTGAGTTACTTCCGTTTGTTTTTTTGAATCTGTAACATCTCCTAACAATTCACTTAGTTTTGCTTGAATTTGTTCTTCAGAAGGATTTTCAACATTGTCTTCCTTTAATCTTTTTACAGCTAGGTTAATAGTAGGAGTTTCATTTCTTTGATAAAAACCGTAAAATATAGCTTGAGCATTTTGAAAATCTACTAATGCTTTGATTTGTTCCTGTTTACTTTTTACAGATTTAGATTTTTCAGCTTTTGGAATATCTTCTCTTTGTTGTTCTGTAGCAAGTTCTTGTTCTAAAATACCAAGTTGTCTTGATATAGATTGTGGTTGGAATAATACTTTAGCAGCTCCATAATCTACAGTATTTAAAGATGTATCATTTAAATAGTTGTTATTTATAGATACCATTCTAGCAGCAGTATCTTCAAAAGCTGTATTTAAATACACATAATTTTCTACAGATTTTTCCCAGGCATTATGTAATCTTTCTAAAGCTCTACCTTCAGAAGTTTGCATATCATCTGCGGATATTGCAGAAAGGTTAACAGGATTTTCAAATATTTTTTCAGCACGTTTAAACTTTTCTTCTATACTAGATAGTTTTTCAACACTATTAGATATTCTTTTTCTATATTTAGAAGCATCTTTTATTTCTAAAGAGTTTACTGCATTTGCTAATTCTACATCAGTAAGTTCTTGCATAGACTTAAGCTTGTCAACAAAAACGTTTGTAGTACCAGTTCTTCTCATTAGACCCATTGTAGATACAAAAGAATCTACTTCAGCATCTAACGCTTCTTTTTTACTACCATTTTTTTGAATTAAAGAAATTTTTTCTTGAGTTCCAAGATTCATCAATCTACTATTGATTAATTGATCTACATTAATCTCATTAAGATTATCTACAATACCTTTTGTTACTTCAAGTTTTGTGTCTTTCCATTGCTTATACTCTTCTTTATTAAATATTCTAGCTTTTTGAGTTGCTAAGAAAGGCATTGCAGCATTTAAAGGTTTGGAAAATGTACCCATAAAAAATCCAGACATAAATGTTTCAAAACCTTGAGCACTAAACTCTTTTCCTAATTCTTTATAGTAGCTATCCATGGGGGTACTACCGTTGATACCACTCTGAACCTTAAAGTTCATTTTATTCACACCTTTAGCATATAAAGAAGATGCAGGAGCTTGCATTTTATATGCTTCTATATAATGATTTTCATTTGCTCTAGCTATTGCTTCTTGTAAATTTTCTTGAATACCCTCAGAAACATTAGCTTTAAAATAACCTAATGTTTTTTTTGCAGTAGCATAACCAGGTTGTTTCCACCAAGCCTTAGCAAGATTTGCTAAGTTATTTTTTTCAAATTGAAATGTTTTTTTTGTATTGTCAAATATTACTTTACCTAAAGTACCAAACTTTTTTTCTCCTTCTTTAGCAGCTACTTCATAAATATCTTTTCTAGTTTGTTTTAAAAAGTTATTTAAACCTCCTTTGGGACTTGTAATATTTCCAAAAGTAATTTTATTAGTTACATATATAATACCTGCATTAGCATAAAAAGTTTCTAATGATCCTTTTTTAGCTTGTTGCCTCATAGCAAACTGCTCATCACTATCGGGTATTTTACTAAAATCTTTGTAGTAATCATCATATAACTTATGGAATATTTTATTTTCTACCATACCTGCTTCTAATCTAGACTCAGATATAGCCATATTTAAATTTCTAACATCTCTGTAAAATGCTCCAGGTGTTTTAGACAATCTTGCCATATTGGTTAAATAGTCATTTCCTTTACCAATCTTAAGAGCATCTACTGTATTTTCTAATGGGTTTACTAATCTACCTAAAGCAGCAGTTTTTTTTCCCATTGAAGTTTCCCAAAAAGCTCTAGCAGCAACAGGACTAGCTAGTTTAGGTAAAATTTCTTTAACTGTATTAGCTCCTGTTTTAAATTTACCTAAGCCTTTTCCTATATTCTTAATTATTTGTCCAGTTCTAGCTGCTTGAATTCCAGCTGTTGCACCGCCACTAGCACCTGTCATAAAACTTAATCCAATTTCTTCTACTAAAGCTTCAGAAATTATACCTGCAGTATAACCAAAATTCATTAAAGTATTATTAAAAAATGCACCAAAGCCACCTCTAGTAGATTGACCCATTGCTGCAGCTCTTTCATATTCTTCTGCATCTTCTAAATTTGTTCCGCTAATGTCTCCTGATATTAACTTCATTAAACTTTTAGGACCATCAACAAAACCTCTTGAAAACAAAACAGGGAAAGACTGACTCATCATTATAGCTCCGTCATTCCATATAGTAGTATTAGCATTAAAGTTAGCTTGGTTATCTCTAAAAGGATGAAAACCTATTTCAGAAAATTTATCATCTCCATATGCAGCATATCTATCATAGAAGTTAGAACCATCTGGACCAGCATCATAGTTAAACATTTTACCATAACTACTTTGTGATTCATCATTTGCAATATCTTGAGATGATGCTGCTATAAATTCTTTAAATGCATTTTTTGTATTACCTATTTGTTGACCACCAGGTAAATTATCAGGATAACCTACAATGTTATTCATTATAGAAGGTCCAGGAATATTTAACTTATCATCAACACCAAAACCATAGTTATTAGATGTTAAATTACGAATACCTGCAAAAGGTTCAATATCTTCAGGTTTTGACAAATTTGTATCTAAATTTGTATACTCGGACGAATACTGACCTGTATTATTTTCAAATTCTTCAGCCATGTTTAAAGATTAAATGTAAAGTTGTAGCTATTAAAAATTTGTCTTATTTCACTATCTGTAATATTAGGATTGTTGTTTTTAAGATTTCTTACTAAATTAACTCTTTCTTGAACTGCACTTTTAGTTGTAGACATTGTAGAAGTTAAAAATGAATTGAACTGTGTGTATAGTGTTTCTCCATTTTGCAAATTCAAAGGTACAGAACTGTTAACAAGAGTACCTTTAGATAAGTATGTATTTAAATCAAAGTCTTTATATCTATGATTTATTGAATATTTTTTAGTATTGTTGTTATAAGTATAATCCATACCGTAACCAGGTTCAATATCAATTGTTTCTGTAACAATTGCATTTCCACTTCTCTCATATTCTCTTTTTAATGAAGCTTGTATTGGATTAGTTGAAGAAGCTTCAAAAGCATAAGAATCAAAATTTCCTCTATCTGAAATTACAGTAGCTCCATTAGTTAATAAATCCGCTTTAATTGATCGAAATAAAATCTTTTCATCTTCATTTACACCAGTTGGAATAATTTCATCTAATATATCTTTACTAGGCATAATAGTATACGCAGCTTTATTTCCGCTAATACCCGTAGTTGGTAACACCTTTACAGTAAATCCTGATCCATCTTTATAAATATTTCTATCATTATGCATATCCCAGATGTTCTTAACAAAAGTTTGATGTTGTGCTGTATTTATATCATCATCTAAAACATTTGTTCCTGTACCTACACCAGAATACATAATGGGAGTTTCTAAAGATAACTCTGTACCTGGATTTATTAAACCTTTGATATTCATATAATCATCATATATACCTACTTTACCCATATGTCCGTAAAAATCTTGTGTAGGTCTAGCTCCTTGATTTGCAGGTGTAACTATTGCACTTGCAGGCATAGAACTAATTCCCGTTCCTGTGCCAAATGAAGAAGGTGGCGCTTTTTTAAAGTTTCTAGCCTTTTTCCATTCTTTTTCCCAAGCTATTTTTACATCACCATAATCTGCTACAGACACCTCCCGCAGAAGTTCTCCAATTATATTGTCAGGAGAAATAAGATCACCAAAATCTTTATTTAAATTAAAAAAATCAACAGCCTTATCTTTAGCATAAGATAGGTAATTACCTTTATTCCAATTTTTTGCTGCTGATTTATCTAATCTTTTATCGTCTGCAGCATATCTTCTTTCATCATCTAAATATTTTTTTAAATAATCTTTATCAAGACCAATTTTGTTTAAAAAGCCATTTGCAATACCACCCTCTAAAATAGCCTCTAAAGCCTTATCATAATATTCTTTAGATGAACGAAATGCACCAGTTTCTCTATCTACAGCATATACAGCATTTCTTAAAACACCATTAGATTGACTAGCCTTAATTAACAAATTATTAGTAGCTTCTGATAACCATTGTTTTTCAGCATAAACACCTTTCAATAAAATTTTGTCTTTTATTGCTTCTTTTCTCCAATTAGTAATTTTATCTTTGTCAGCT
>TARA_R110000765_G_scaffold100727_1_pt1 | contig 29369 bp, 30 predicted proteins | sample TARA_R110000765 | Tara Oceans TARA_R110000765 (sample SAMEA4398168) | marine metagenome | biome: Polar Biome; feature: [MES] marine water layer (ENVO:01000295) within the mesopelagic zone...; material: water (ENVO:00002006), including particulate matter (ENVO:01000060) such... | reverse complement strand
ATTTATTAGAAGATAACGAGATAGCACAAAAATAATACTGACTTTGGTAAAGTAGTCGTTTTACCGTCAATAAATAGTGTGCCTTTAGCAATTTTGCTAAATACTAATAAGGTTCTCACTCTCCTTAACATTTAGCATGCCTAAGAGGTTTCAGTTCCTGATTGATTTAGACGATATTGCAGACATAAAAAAGCCAGATATCAAGGTATGATTATCTGGCTTTTTATATTCAAATTCAGCAAAGGAATTAACTATCCATTCAAATGACTAAACGCTATTCAAATTAACGAATCTGTAAAATAGTTTGGTTCAGTTGATTATCAACTTCGAGTGCTCGCGAGTTCGCTTGGAAGTTTCGTTGAGCAGAAATCAAATCAATCAATTCTGACGTTAAGTTAACGTTAGATTGCTCTAAAGCTGAAGAGTTTATGGTACCAAAAGTACCTGATCCACCTTCACCTGCTAGTGCTTCACCTGAAGTTATACTTTCTTTCCAAGAGGTACTACCTACTTGCTTTAAACCTTGTTCATTGGCAAAGTTTACCATAGCAATTCGTGATAATGGCTCTGATGTACCATTACTATAAGTTGCTCTAACTAAACCATCAGTACCGATATCAATCCCCGTTAAACGACCAACAGCTAGACCATCTTGTTGTAAAGAAGTTACTTCAAAGTTAGACGCAAACTGAGTTGGTTCATTTGGATTTGGACCTAAGGGATCTAGGTTAAAGTCAATTTTAATTGTTTGTGAAGTATCTGCACCATTAGGTAAATGATTACTAAAATCTGAAGTAATAATACCACCATTAGCAGCTGTTGGAATTTGAGATTGAAAGTCACCAGATGAATCGAAAACTAATCTCGCACCAACCAATCCACCACCTGCAGATAATGGACCTGATATATCACCTCCAACCGGGTTAGTTCCACCACCTGCAGGGTCTTCAAGATCAATAGGCTTGCCATCAACAGAAGCAAAAAGCATCCATTCATTGGGATTTACACTTGGATCATCTTTAATAAAATAATAAGTCATTACATGGCTATCACCTAATGAATCGAAGATAGTTACCGATGTAGAATGATTAAATGTTAATGGATCTTCAGGGTCAAAGTTACCTGGAGCTGATGATATATAAGAGTCACCTGCAGGTAAATTCATTCTGATATCAACTTCTGATGATTTCTGTGGCGCACCTGAAGCCGTTGGTATACGAATTGGCTCAGCGGTACTTAAACTTACTGAAGCAGAGGTTCCATCAGCATTTACTGGAAAGCCAAGTAGATGACCACCTTGCGAGTTTACAATAAAGTTGTCTTGATTTAGTTTAAATTGCCCGGCTCGTGTATATGAGGTTTCTAAGCTGTTTAACTCAGGCACTGTGGCAAAAAAGCCATTACCGGTAATCGCTAAATCTAGCGAGTTATTGGTAAACTTGATGCTACCTTGTGAAAATTGCTGAGCAACTTCTGCTGTCAAAACACCGTCACCAACTTTAGTTTTGCTAGAAGATAAAAGCGAAGCCGCATAAACGTCAACGAATTCTGCACGTGATTCTTTAAAGCCTGTGGTGTTTACATTGGCTATGTTGTTGGATGTTACATCCAAATCTTTCTGAGCTGCGTTTAATCCGCTCAACGCTACATTAAATGACATAATTTCACCTCATATAAAAAATGATTGCTTAACCTTGAGAAACTTCAACTACATCTGAAAGTTTCATGGTGCTACCACCATTAAGGTTTAATAAAATACTTCCACCGCTACCGGCTAAAGTGACACTGTCGACTTTACGATAAGTCATCGCTTGCAATTCTGATGCGTTACCTTCAACTAAGCCGGCAACACGAAAACGATATGCACCTTCTGGAGCAGGTTCACCGTTAGACGTTTGACCATCCCAAGTGAAAGTAAATTCACCTGATGCAACACTACCTACAGGTACCGTTTGAATAATTTCACCGGCAACATTCTCTACGTAAATATTGACATTACTTGCCGGTTGGTCGGTAACTAATTTACCTTTTACCGACTGCCCTTCTTCCATACCAAATACGTTATCTTCAACAAGTACACTGCGACCCACAAGCGACGAAGCTTGTAGAGCTTGGCTAGAAGACATTGAAGCAGCAAAACTGGTAAATTGATCGTTTAACTTTGTCACTCCATCAGTGGTCGAGAAAGCGGTCATCTGAGATATCATCTCATTGTTTTCAACTGGCTTGGTCGGGTCTTGATTCGACAGTTCTTGAGTAAGTAACGCAAAGAAATCTGCTTGCGTTAACATTCCTCGGTCTTCGTCTGCCTCAGGAGTATTGTTCTCCTGCTGCCAGCGGATGTTATCTAATGGGCTAGAGCCAGATACTGTTTCCATGATAGTTCCTATTTAACCTTAGCGTTGACCAAGTGTTAGCGTTTTAGTTAGCATACTTTTTGCTGACTCCGCTATTTGCACATTGGTTTGATATGAACGAGAAGCAGAAATCATGTTAGTCATTTCTTCAATAACATTTACGTTCGGCTTGTAAATATAACCCTCACCATCGGCCATTGGATGGTCAGGAGCATATTCAATATTAAGCGGCTTGTTACTTTCAACAACACCAAGTACCTGAACACCAACCGACTCATTTTGTCCAGCGGCAGCTTTTTGCATCTCAGCGGCAAAAACTGGGTGGCGTGCACGATATGTTTGATCGATACTACTGCTAACACTATCAGCATTAGCAATATTACTAGCCGTAGTATTTAAGCGGACAGACTGTGCGCTCATACCCGAACCAGATATAGAAAATACATTAAATAGGCTCATTTTTATTGCCCTCCAGTAATTGCTTTTCTCAAGCCTTTTATGCTTCCGTTAAGAAATTGTAGGCTTGCTTGATATTGCATAGAGTTTTCTAGATACAAGTTTCGTTCCACTTGTACATCTACACTGTTTCCGTCACCTGTATCAGTTTGGTTTGGTGTACGAAAACCCACGCCGTTATTGAGCTCCATACGAACATCGAAATGTTTTTCATTGGTACGAGTCATGCCTGTTTGTTGCTTTGAGGCTGCTTGTTCTAATGCGGCTTTGAAATCCATTCCTTTGGCTTTGTAGCCAGGTGTATCAGCATTGGCAATATTGCCGGCAATGATCTCCGCACGTTGTGCACGAATCTGTAAGCTTTGCGGGTAAATACCAAATGCTTTTTCAAAACTAATAGCCATAAAAAAATACCTCCGTATGAATGAAGGTATTTATTCAAGATTTATGCCAGAGGTTTAAAGAGAGGTTACTTTTTTTGGTAAACGATACCGGGATTGCAACGAAGCATATTAAAATCTTGGCTAATACCTGATAGAGATTCAGAGGCTCCAAGAAATAAATAACGGTCTGTATTGAGGGTGCCATGAATTTGAGAAATTATTTTTGATTTTAACTCGGGAGAGAAGTAAATCAATACGTTACGACAAAAAACCACATCAAACCGCCCCATTATACTGTAACTGTTTAACAGGTTTAGTTGACGAAAACTGACCATGTTTTTAATCACATCTTTGAGTTTTAACATGCCATTATCACTGGTTTCAAAAAACTTTCTTTTGCGTTCAGCAGATAAGCCTCGCGATAAAGCTAAATTGTCATAATGTGCATGCTTGCAGTGTTCTAACATGGTATTTGAAATATCAGTGCCAATAATTTGAACACCACCTGGAAATGCACCGGGATTATTTTTTTGAAATTCATAAATAACCATAGCGATTGAATATGGCTCTTGCCCTGAAGAACTAGCTGCTGACCATATTTTTAATGGTGTTTTCTGATTTTTAAACTCTGCCAATATACGATTTTTTAACAATTCAAAAGGATACTCGTCGCGAAACCATAGCGTTTCATTGGTAGTCATAGCGTCAATAACTGCCGCCTGCAGTTGCCGCTTAGCCGGATTAAGTGTTTGCAATACAAGCTCTGACAATGATTTGATGTCAAACCTTTCCATCAGAGGAGATAATCGACTTATCACTAGGTACTGCTTATTCTCACCTAAAACGATGCCACATTGTTGCTCTAGAAAAATGCGAAATTTATCATAGCTTTTATTATCTAGTTGCTTGGCTAACACTCGCAATAATCCACCTTTATTGAATAATACAAATACGGATTAAGTAACTTCATTATGTTTTAACCACTTTTTAACGGCTATCGCTAGCTCATCGGGGTGAAACTTAGGGATAAAGTCTTCAGCGCCCACTTTCTCAACCATGGCATTATTAAAAACACCACTTAACGAAGTATGTAATATTACCGGCATCTTTTTTAATTTGTCGTTGTTTTTAATTTCTGCAGTCAGTGTATAACCGTCCATTTCTGGCATTTCAATATCAGAAATCAATAATGCCACTTTTTCAGTGATATTATTTTGACACCCTTCAGCAATTTTGTGCAATTGATCAAGGGCATCTTGACCATTTTTTGCCAATAGCATGGTTAGTCCAAGCGGTTCAAGTGCTCGTTTAACTTGATTGCGCGCCACAGATGAATCATCAGCGATCATAATAACTCGCTCACCAATTTGTTCGCCAACACTAGAATCGGCAATACCTTCACTTAAATTAGTTGAAATAGGACTAATTTCATTGAGGATTTTTTCAACATCAAGAATCGATACCATTTCGTTATCAATTTCAGTCACTGCAGTTAAATAACTAGATTTACCCGCACCTTCAGGTGGTGGCATCATGTCTTTCCAGCTCAACGTAACAATACGTTCAACACCCGCGACAAGAAAGCCCTGCACGCTTCGGTTGTATTCAGCAATAATAACGAAACTACTTTCTGTTTGAACAATATCTGGACCTCCGGTCGCTTTACTTAAGTCTATTACGGAGATAGTTTGACCACGAATATGGGCCACACCTTTGATAAACTTGTCTTGCTTAGGTAATTGAGTCAACCTTGGACATGGCATAACTTCTCGTACTTTAAATACGTTAATACCAAAGTGTTGGCGTCCAATAAGTTTAAATAGCAGCAGCTCTAATCTGTTTTGTCCGACTAATTGAGTGCGCTGATTAACTGAGTCTAGTATGCCTGTCATAAGAAACCTCTTTGGTATGCCATTGCAAATATAACAAAGGCACGATTCTTGATTGTACAATCATTAAAACCACTAATGTCTGTGCATAACGTAAATACTTTGACGTTATGTATATTAATTTAAGTTGAGTTGATTTTAGTTAACTAAATTAAGCTTAGACGAGTATTTTTATTTCCCTAGCATTCAAATAAGAAATTATGAGCCAATTAAAGATAATATTAACAATAGCCCTTATATACATAGCCATAGTTAATTCGAGTTCAGCCATGACGTTTGATCGGGAGTATCTCTATAACTTCATCAAAAAACATGTCGAGAATAACGTGAGTTTACCTGCTCAAGGAAAGCTAAATGTCGAAGTATCTGAAATAGATCCCCGCATTTCATTACAATCTTGTGTGTCACCATTAACGGCAAATATACCTGAAAACCATAACGGTAGAAACGTAAATGTTAAAATTGTTTGTTCCGACGAAAATTCTTGGTATTTATATATACCGGTAAAAATTCAAACAATAGTGCCTGTTGTAGTGACACGAATGCGCGTCAGCAAAGGTACTTTACTCAGTCAAAGTAATATAGAACTTATATTTAAAGACTCAGGGCAAATTCGAGGGGCAGTGATGACAGATCCAAGCCTTGCCACTGGTGTGCGCACCAAAAGAAATTTATCTCAAGGTAGCGTTATAACAAATAAAAACACCTGCTTTGTTTGTAAAGATGAGCCTGTGAATATCATTGCTAAGTCAGATAGCTTTGAAATTAAGTCGTTTGGCGTTGCGTTAGACGACGGCAGCTTAGGTGAAATTATTTCCGTGCGAAATAAGCAATCTGGACGAATTGTTCAAGGGCAAGTTAGCGCTATTAACCAAGTCGTAATTAATTTATAATAATTGCTTAAGTTTTCTGCTGTTTTGCCGATAAAAGGTTAGAAACCAATAACTGTTGTAAGTAGGATACAATAATGGCTATTAATATCAACAACTTGAGTAATACCAACCAAGTAAAGCAACAAGTTCAAACTAAACAGCAAGTTAGCGAAAATGCAAATACATCGCAACAAGCTAAATTAGCACCGCGCGATTCGGTGTCAATTACCCCACAAGCAAAACAGATGACTGAGTTGCAAAAAAAGGCAGCTGACTCACCAGTGCTAAACCAGAAAAAAATAGCTGAATTAAAAGATGCTATTGCTTCTGGTGATTATAAAGTTAATCCAGAAAAACTAGCAGCGAGTATTGCTAACTTTGAATTTGATCTCAACTAACTCGTAAGAATTAAAGGAGTAATAAGTGTCTGAAAAAATAACACCGCAACAATTGATCTCTCAACAGTTATCTCAGTTGATGCAACTAGAAACGTTATTAAATACAGAGAAAGACGTCCTTCAGAAACAAAACCCTGATGCACTTATTAGTATTACCTCAGATAAAAACAACTTACTGATAGCGATTCAAGAAATTGACAATGCTATAGGACAAAGTTTTGAGTTCAAACAAGAAAAGTTAGCTGGTAATTTCGACACAGAGTTAGCCGATATTGAAGCGTGTTTAGTCCGCTGTAAAAAACAAAACCAAATTAATGGTTTAATCATTCATCAGTCTCAACTCTCAGTTGAACGAATGAAAACCTCTTTATTAGAAAATCATAATAAGTCATCAATGACTTATGATAGCAAAGGAAAAACCTCTGGTGGGCTGAGTAGCCTAGGGTTAAAAGCTTAAGCACTTTTATTTTAAATTTATACCTAAAAAAACCAGCGAAAGCTGGTTTTTTTAGGTATAAATTTCAGCCACTAATGCTAATAATAAGTGATATGCTTTATCTCTTGACGGTTAGACGATGCATTATAAATTTCATATACATCTTTAAAGTCTAAGCTTAACTCTGTTGTGTAACTGTCACCTACAGGGTAACTTTTTACAACTTTAGCGCCACGAATAATACCTTGTACCGAAGCCTTTAGTAGTTGGTTATCTACCACTAAATTAGACATAGTGGTTTTGCCATCAATACTTTGCCCATAAACTTGTTCAGCAAGCTCGGCATAGGCAGCAATTTTTGATGCTTTCATTGCCATTAACATACGTTGTGTTTTGTGTGTTGAGTTTTGCAAACTAATTGGCGCTTGACCAATAGCCGTTAATACAGGAAATTGCTCTGGCTTTACATTTTGCCATTCAACATGTCTATCAAACACCGAAGAACATGCGCTCAAAACTATAGCACTTAAAAAAACTGCGATATTATTGCGTAAAGTATTCATATTCACCTTCGATATTGTCATTCTCATCATTTGAGTTTTACTTCTGTATTATTTCTGTATAGCAATTGCACGAGCATCATCAGCTAGCATTGCGCTGTCACGTATGATCATGCCATCTTTCATTTTAACATTATCATCATTTTTAAAGTCATCGCCTACAACCCAAGCCGGAATAAAAGACTGAGCAGTTGCAACAACAACACGTGATTGCATACCTATCATCCGAGCATTAACTAAAACCCCTGCTTCTTGTTGCATCATGGTTCCGGTCACTACATAGTCAATTATCTGACGTTCAGGTAATTCTTTCCAATCTCGGCTAAAAACATAGTCACCATCTTCAGTAACTCGAATATGCCCAGTAGTTTTAAAATCAATAACCACTAAGCCATGTCGCTGCATTTCATGAACAAAGCTTTCAGATAGTTGATTACCAAGCCAATTGGTTGATTCTAAATTTTTTAAATCCACAAATGACGCAATGGCAATTGGCGTTTTAGGATTTACAAATGTACTACTTTCCAACATTTGATATGCCAAACCTTTAACTACATCGTTTATTGCATGACGAGGTAACGCAAAGCTGTCAATTTCTTGTTTATCAACGTAATTAGAACCATAAAAATCATTGTTTTTGGTTTTTACAGAACACGCCATAAGTGTCGGTATTAGTAGTGCTATAAGCCAATTTTTCATTGAGCTATCCTCAATTAATACAAATATCATAAAATTAATACAAATAACAAAGCATGATCCGCGCCAATATTTAAATTTAACTTGGCTTCATCAATATTAGATTAAAAACCAAACAGTATATGAATAAAAGATACCAGAGGATTTAATAATAACACTCTACTGATGCCTATTTGCTTACCTAATTGATTACCTAGTAGAACGCCTAAATAAAAGGCAAACCTCTCTGCTTATATTATAGAGTGATACCAAGTTGTGTATTCTGCAATGAATACCACCTAAAACTTTACCCTGTGTTTTAACACTGAGCGGCATAAAAATACCGCGTTTATCAACTCATATAATAGTGAACTAAATTAGCTAGGTAATAGCTTTACCAACATTGGTTTATGTTTAAAGTATTAGTAGGCACAAAAAGTGCATATTTGAATAGAGAAATCGATCCACTATTAAAAGAGATATTTATGCGCTTAAGTTCAATTTGCCTTTGCTTTGCTTTATTCAGTAGTGCCAGTTTTGGACAATGGTATGAATCGCAAGGTGTGGCGAGCATAAAAAATGGTGATAATAAAGCAGCCAAAGCTCAAGCGATGCAAAATGCACTAAAAAAAGCGTTGTTGGTTGCAGGTGCTTCTGTATCAAGTGTACAACAAGTCGTTAACGGCTTACTCACCCAAGATCAAATAAGCATACGAGCCAGTGGCAGTGTTAATTCATTAGCCTTGATCAGTGAAACCTACAACGACGACTTTGTAACAGTTACTATTCGAGCTGATATTTTCCCACAAGAAAAAAAATGTTTTGCCGCTGATTATAAAAAATCTATGTTACTTACTCGTAGTAATATATTGCATCGAGAACAAGCCAATATTGGTAGTATTTATGCACTTGATAAAACATTAATTAAAAAGCTCGCCAGTAAAATACAGCAGCAAGGGATATATCTAGACACTAAGTTAGCGCTGCAAACCAAAACAGAATTTTCACGATACAATCAAAGCTTGCAAGCTCAAAGCTTAAAAAATTTAGCTATGTCGTTAGCTAATATGTCAGACAGCCAATATGTTTTATTTTCAGAAATTCAAGACCTAACTATGGCGGATGATGAAAACAATGATTGGCAATTCTGGCAAAAAAACATTTATCAACGCCAATTTAATATCGCACTCTATGTTCACGATGGCACCACAGGTGAAAGAATTCTAGATAAACATTATCAAAGTTCTGCGCCATGGGATTTTGATAAGCGTAAACATATTGATGTAACTAGCCAAAACTTTTGGCAGAGTGAATATGGCCAACAAATAAACCTGTCTTTAGATGACATGGTGCGAGATATCGACGAAAACATGATGTGTCAACCAACCCAAGGTCGCATCGTGCAAGTTCAGGGTAATTCAATTACTTTTAACTTAGGCAAAAGACACGGGGTGCAAGTGGGTGATGAGTTCTCTTTACTGCATTTCAATAACTTTGTCAGTGATGATAAACGCACATACACCGGCTTTAATATTAGCCCTTATAAAGTGATTGTTACCTCAGTAAGCCAAGATAGTGCCCATGCAACAACGGCAGCACAACACGTATTAGACAATATACAAATAAATGACTTAGCCGTAAGATATTAAACAATAAGTTAAGAGTTCATTGAAAGGATGAATTTAACTGCTATTAATTAAGCCTCTGTTAGTGTTAATTTTATTTGATTTTTTTGAATACAAATTAATAAAATAGTTGTAGCATACTTGGGCTTTAAATAGCATTTCACTGCTCTGGGCTAGTTAATACTGCGTGGTGATAATCAAACTACTTGCGCTTTGTCCTCATAGTTTAACTGGATAAAACTGTGGCCTCCTAAGCCGCTGCTCCAGGTTCGAGTCCTGGTGGGGACGCCAGTAATTGCTTTAATAGAGTATGAACAAGACCTAATGATTAAAAGTACCCCCTTAAATACAACCATTTAACATCCTAAAGCGTCCGATGACGACTTGATAAAACCAGTTTTTAATGCAACACTCAATGTAACAAAGTTAAAGTTGATTATATTTGGTGTTACAATGGCTAGAACAACAAAACCTTTATCAGATACAGAAGTTAAAAATGCGAAGCCCCAAGTAAAGGAATATAACCTTGCTGACGGTCATGGCCTAATGCTACGCATCAAACCCAATGGGAATAAAAGTTGGATTTTTAACTACCAAAAGCCATTTATCAAAAAAAGAGCAAATTTAACCCTTGGTAAGTACCCTGAGCTTACACTGGCTGTTGCACGCAAAAAAAAGCAGCAATATAGAGAGCTACTAGCGAGTGACATAGATCCTAAAGAACATAAGCAACTCTCAGCTTTAAACGAGATTGATCGTATTTCAACAACACTTGTTAAAGTTGGTGCCGATTGGTTTGCTATAAAATCAACAAAGGTAAGTCATGAAACGGGCAAGCGAATTTGGAATTCTCTTGTTACCCATATCTTTAACGATTTAGGTGACCTTCCAATATCACAAATTACGGCCCCTGTAACTATTGATACACTTAAACCTATAGCAGCAAAAGGCAGTCTTGAATTAGTCCGCCGGCTATCACAGCGTTTAAACGAAATCATGGTTTATGCTGTTAACACAGGAACACTAGTAGCAAACCCACTTCAAGGTATTAATGCAGCATTTGAAGCACCTAAAGCGAAGCATCACCCTACTCTTTTACCCTCAGAGCTTATAGAGTTAATGCATGAATTAAGTTACGCCAGCATTAAATTAGTCACTCGTTGCCTAATAGAATGGCAGCTCCATACAATGTCGCGTCCAAGCGAAGCTTCCTCTGCAAAGTGGTGTGAAATTGATCTTGAAAATAGTATGTGGAACATTCCTGCTTGCAGGATGAAAATGAATAAAGAGCACCAAGTACCTTTGACAAAACAAACAATTAGTTTACTTAACAGAATGAGAGCTATTAGTGGTCACCGAGAGTTTATTTTTCCGGCAAATAATAACCACCTTAAACCGACCAATTCAGAAACTGCAAATAATGCATTAAAGCGTATGGGCTTTAAAGGTCGTATTGTTTCTCATGGTATAAGATCATTGGCCAGTACAACCCTAAACGAAAAGGGTTTTGATTTTGATATTATCGAGTCCGCATTATCACATCAAGACAGCAACTCAGTTAGACGCGCTTATAATCACGCTCAATACATCGAACGCCGTCGAGTGATGATGACTTGGTGGTCAGAACATATTGAACGATGTTCAAAAGGTGATTATTCTCTTATGACTACATCTGCGCCATTAAGACTAGTTAACGGATAACACAGTGGTCGTGTGTTTATCAATGATAACCCTCATACACTTTAACAACTGATCTTCGGTATATCTCGCCATTTACTCGTATAACTTGGTGAGAGAAAATCACGACGCATCCGCCACTTTTCAACTCTACCCTGCGCAGCTAATTGCAAAGTATCATTACCGTATATGTTATTGATGCCGTCATAACATTGCATCAACTCAGGCTTATCATCGTTAATTGAAAATAAGTCGTGTTGTTGAAATTGCTGGTTTACAAGTTCAATAGCACCAATGCCACAACGATAAAAGTTTACGCCGTTTATAAAAATACAATCAAACGCAGCCGATATAGCGTTAGCAATGCTTAAAGTATTATCTGTGGCAACGGGAAACTCATAAACAATCGACTTGCTGTAATAGTTATCATCATGAGGCGAGCTAGCAGCGAAAATAACCAACCTTTTTATTAGCGACTGCTGTTTCCTAGCTTTGCGTCCAACAATAACACCATGACAAACAAGCGCCGTTTTAAGTGAATGCTTGTCACTAACTCGCTGACCAAAGCTTCTTGTTGAGTATATCTCTTTTTTAGCCTGCTTAATTTCATCCCAATTTAAACAAACGATACCATTAAGTTCATTCACTGTTCGTTCAACCAAAACACTGAATTGGCTACGCATAGCTTTAGGTGACTGGTTAGCTAAATCCCAAGCGTTACTGATACCCATAACATTTAATCGCTTACCAAGACGATTACCTATACCCCACACGTCAGTTACAGACATTTGAGATAATACCTCTTTACGAGAAGCTTTATCGACAACTACAGCTACACCGTTATAACCTGGTAATTTTTTAGCCGCATGATTAGCCGCTTTTGCTAATGTAGGCGTAGAGCCAAAACCAACACCAACAGGTAAGCGTGTTTCTTTCCATACTGCACGGCGTATTTCAGCACCATAACTATGCCAATCCTTAATTACCTCTTGGTAATTTTTAAACTGTAAAAACGACTCGTCAATCGAATAGACATATTGATTATCGCAATATCTCCCGATCACGTTCATCATCTGTTCACTTAGACTGGCATAAAGTTCGTAGTTAGAAGAGCGCACAACCACATTATGCTTTGCTAGAAAATGTTTGATTTGAAAGTACGGCTTGAACTTTGGTACGCCTAAACGACGGGCAATAGGGCACACGGCACAAATGCAACCATCGTTATTAGTCAACACAACAACGGGTTTACTTCTAATTGACGGATCGAACACCTTTTCACAAGAAGCATAAAATGATACCGCGTCAACTAGCGCATACATGCAATTAACTCCTTTACCGGTCTATGTAACCTAATTGACCGAGTAACAACGCCCTCTATTTGAAACTCATCCTCTGGTGTAATGCTGACGGGTTTATGCAATACAGAAGCGGATAGAAGCCTAGCATGCGTTTTATCAATAAACTTACACGTAAAGCAACCATTGTAATTTGCTAAGATCACATCACCATCTTTTACTTGTTCACTACGATCAACCAGTAATAGATCACCATCGAATATACCAATATCTTGCATAGACTGCCCTTGTGCTAAGCCAATAAAGGTAGCATCTGCGTGAGCAATTAAAAGCTCATCAAGTGACAAACCTAATTCTTTATATTCAGCCGCAGGGGATTCAAAGCCAGAGATACCAGCTTCAATGTAAACAGGAATTACTCTCACTCTTACGCCTCACAAGAAACTGTAAATAAACACAGTATACATGAAATTTTATCGTTCTGAATATATTGTGATAAACATCAAGAATTCAAAGTGCTTTTAGCTCATTTGGTACAAAAAATAATTATTAAAACATCATGCTAAAGATTGTTTTCACTTTGTATTCTGTGTTACTTTTGTCGTAGTCAAAGGGCGGGACGCCCAGACTTGACACGAACAAGGTGCGGAGCACCTCAAAAGTACACCTCACAAGTAATACCTATATACCTTTGCCCCACTCTCTTTTAAACTCTCAAACCCTTATACACCAACGTCTACAGCCACGCTTGAAGTAATTACTCTAATTATAAAATAGCGATTTATTTTACCAATATTAACGGGACGCGGGACACCGCACTTTTATTGACCTACAGCGACATTTTCTCTGAAAAAGCATAAACAGGACAAACCAAAAATAAGCAAAGTCCCGCTGATTTAACGTAGTGTGACACTCTTTTGGTTCGCAAAAGTCCCGCGTTTTAGAAAATAACCAGGGGGGAAAGTTGTTAGCCTCATGTTTAAATTATTGGCTTTTCTATACACGTAATTAGAACGTGCATAAACAATCGCGTTTTGTATGCACGTATTTAAGACATAAAAAAACGACCATATAAGGTCGCTTTACTTGCTGGCAATTCGTTATCACTTCACAACCCAATCGACTTTACCTATGGCTTGGTTTTCATCATCTTGAAATGCTAACTTCTACCACTTTGCTGACCTTGTATTGAAACTAGAAAGCAACCTATAGCAGACGGCATAGTGCGCTTAGAAGACATTAGCCTCGATGTTTTTGTCATATATTTTCTAATGGATAACTGGCTAAATATATTGGCACGTTATGTAAAGTTACAATTATGACTCGTTTATACTAAAAAAATTAGTACACAATTGTTTTTATTATCTTTATTTTTCATTGAGTGTGTACATAACGTGCCATTTGTTGGCTCATATATCTCACGGCTCGTTATGCAAATTCATAGATGAAGTTGAATGCAGTCAAACTTACTGGTAAGTTACTAAAAATATTATAAAAAGTTTTGCACGCGGTCGAATTAACCAGAAATTGCCGACGGTTTAATTCGAAATGCGCACTAATCACTGTTAGCTGTACAAGGAGGTTTAGGTGAATACTGAGCGTAAAAATGAAAGAACTCTATTACCATTTGTTGTTTTAACTGGCGTTGTTGTTGCCCCTATTATATTTATTGCTGGAATTATTTTTGGTTCTGAATTAAATACCTCATTAGTTTTAACCTCCGATTCATTATCTTCATGGGTTGGTGCGATCGCAACGGTTTCTATTGCAGTATTAACATTTATCCTTGCCAAAGAAACATGGCACCTCAGAAATGCCCAGATTGAACAATTAAATGAAATAAGAAAAGAAGCAATGAGACCTAATGTTGTAGTAAATGTTCAACCATCTATGGTTAGTATTTCATTTTGGGATGTTGTTATACAAAACCTAGGAAAAGGTATTGCTCAAAATGTCACTTTTGAATTCAAAAACGTTGATGGTACTGTTGCCACACCAGAAAATAACCATTTAATCATAATCTTTGGAAAGCTTTCATTATTTGAAAATGGATGTTCTTCTCTTGGTTTAGGTCAATCTATAAAAAGTTCTTTGTTTGGGTTTGGAGATCTTGAGCGTGATGTTGGCGATGCCGATTTATTCGAACAGAAAATTAGTCTTATTATTAAGTTTGAAGATGCGGAGGGTAATTCATACAAAAATTCGTTAGATATTGATTTTAAGGACTATAAAGGTGTATCAACCCTTGGTGGTTCAACAGACCCTACATATTCAATATTTAAAGAATTGGAGAGTATCCGCAAAATATTCGAACCAGTGTTTAAAAACGGAAGCAAAAGACTAAAGGTAGATTCGTTTAACTCCCAAGATAGACAACAAGAAAAAGAACAGCAAAAAATAGATGATGACGAGTTTTTAAAACGTCACGGACAGAAGTAAGTTAAACTATAAGCTTTTAAACAAGGACAAAAAGCAGTTGATTTTGCTCCTTCGTCGCTATTTTTAATCAACTATATTTTGCCTGTTAATAGGGCGTTAGCTCTCAAGGATAATTTTGTACTCTCTTATAATTTCTATATATTTGTTAGTCGTTATTCATACCTTATGTATGGCAATTACAGCTCGCTCTTTTGGCGTAAAAGTCCTTAAGGTTTCTATGGGCTTCGGACCGAGCTTATTTAGCTATAAAGGCTATACAGTAAAGCTATTTATATTAGGAGGCTTTATTCAAATGCTTGATTCAAGAATTGACGATCTTGAAGAAAGCGATTTGAAATATACGTTTGATCACCAAAATAGGCTTAAAAAAGCATTAATACCTCTATCTGGGTGCGTTGGTTTAATAATAATTCCTTTTATTATCTTAGGTGGGGATGCCTTAACTCAGCTATACACTGGTATTTACCAAATTACCTTAGGTAGTTTGAAACCTATATCAATCGGTAGTGAATATGTTTCAGTGATAGTTGACTTCGTATCTAACAATACATTAATAATTATATTTGCTTTTACTTCAATTAAATTAGCTGCTTTTAACTTACTTCCTTTACCAGTGTTAAATGGTGGGCAGGTTATTATTGAGATTTTAAGCCCCCCTGAAAAAATATGTGAAGTACTTTTTAAGATGGGTGCATTAACATTATTTATTATAATTGTTAGTTGGCTCTTAGCTATATTTACATTCGCGTGGTAATGAGAGCTATAAGGCATTAAAGCAGGACAAAAAAGCAGTTTGCTGTTTTAATGACTTGTTATGTGCCTTTGACACTCTTTAACTTAAGTGAGCGTTTTTGAAGCTTTAAATAATTACCAAAAAATATAACGCCACACAGAGCAATTCCTACTAACTCTTCAACCAGCGTTACATAATAAATGAAAGGGGAAACTTCTTGTTGCATACTCATAACAAAGTAAATTGCGTATAAAACAAAGAATAACTTAATAAATGTTCCCAACGAAAACAAAAATGTTGCTCTCTTAACTTTCGAATCAACTAACAAAGAATCTATTTTTTCGTCAATGTAATCAGTTAAGTACTTAAGAGTTACTATTGACCACAAAAATTTCAGCATTCTGTCCCTGGCACCAACGCCCGCTTAAGCGGACCAAAATAGTGGGTTAAAATGTGTAGCGTAGCGAAAACTAACCCACTGTTTTAGTTCCGTCTTAAAGCGCTTGTTAACTAGCGATCATATGCTTTATTTCAGCAACTGAATATGGTGGATTTTTTTTGTGTGCTACAGAATGACAATTAGAGCAAAGTGGAACCAAATCTGTTTTAGGGTTTACTTTGTAACCTTGCTTCAATGATGAAATAGGCACTATATGATGAACTTCAATATAACCTTGTGCTGCTTCACCATAAGTATGATAAAAATCGAAATCACATGCTTGGCAAACAGCGCCAAATATAGCAATGCACTTTTTACGAGCCTCAGGATTTCGTTCATACGAATTAATTAACTTTACCTGTGTTGCACCTTCAATATATGTGACATCGGGATTTACTTCATCTAATTGATTATGTAATTCATTCAAAAGAGCGATTATATTTTTTTCGGTTACATCATAGCCAGACAAAAGACCTTTATGCTCTTTTCTTACATCGAAACTATGGAGTATTTTCATTGTTTCGAAACCACCACCTCTGGCAGGGGCATCAATATGAAGAATATTTTCTTGTATGTACCGGTGGCTTTTTGACTCGACAAGGTATGATTTTAAAACATCAAATTCAACTTTATTCACGAAACATCCTTGAGCTAGTTAACGCCGTTTTAAGCGGCAAGTTGCAGTTGGCTAAAATAAGTGAGGCACGAACAAAAAGCCAACTGTAATTTGTCCGGCTTGAAAACCCTTGTTAAGTGCCATATTACACCGATTGAAATAATGGGTTTTTAAAAGCAACTTTTGCGATCTCACTTTGTTTATTACCAACTTCACCAATTAAATTTTCAACAAGCTCTAGTACTTGCTTAACCTCATCATGTTCATACGGATAGTATGGATTTCGCCCAATCCCTAGAGGCGAGTCATTATAATGTTGGTAGTTTCTAGAGCTTGCGTCTGAATGAGCAATAGCAGTATGACGCTTTTTCATCAAACGCTCATGAAACTTTTGAGAATTTCTATCCAAGTCATTTATTATTTTGGATCTAAAAGTACCAAATGAATTACTCACTACATCTTTAAATTCTTTTTCGGTAGTATTTGATGACATGAATACTCGGCCATAGCTAACGATCAACGCAACAAATAAAGCCTCATAAATTGTTCTTTCATCAGTGAATGGTACACCTATTGACAATTTCAACATTTTTCTAGCATAAGATCGACACTTTAAAAGATCGTCTAAAGCCATCGTAAGACGTGAATGATAATGTTTATCTAAGCTCATGAGCCTCCTTGGCACTTAACGCCCAACATATGGGGCGGCGGCGAAGCCAACGTCTCAGCGCCGAAGGCGCGACATGATGTACTTGTTAGGCGAGTTCAGCACCGGCCTTTCGCGCCTCTGGGACAATGATTTCTTCGATTACGTTTTCGATGGCTTTGGCCGTAGATTCTGATATTCGAATTTGACCCGCCGAGTATTGGCTAGAAGATATTGCAGGTTCAGTAGCAACCTTTTGATAAGAAGCCACAAGATCCAGTGCCTTTTTTAGAGCAATAGTACGGGGACGCCAAAAGGTCGCCGGAAACGAAAAAATGCCCCGGCGCATTGCGGCCACACCTATCTCTTTGCCTTCAAGGCGGAACAGATACAGTAACGTTTGGCTATTGCTTGGACCTTTCCATTTGAGGCCATGAGCTATGAGTTTGTTGTGAATTTCTTGGACGCTGCCGCTCTTATCATGGCGGCTAATATCGGCCAGTAACTCTTCTTTTGCTCCCATTTCTGATCTTCCTTTTTTCGCCTAACAATTTAATAGTGCGCGATTTGCACATTTTCCTGCGTAAGTATCGAGCATGTCCATAATTAAACTATTAATAACAAATTTAATAAACCTTTGCTAGTTAAAGCACTTATAAAAATATTCTGTAATATTTATCTGGCATAAATGCGCGATTGGCACATTTTCCTGAATATAGGGGCGATACAACCCAGCTGTATTCACATACGGTTTGTTTCAAATCATCGTTTTAGTTCACTTTGATGACGCTGTAGACTTATTGCTAGATTGAATTCAACAAACAAAACGTCCGCAAAAGACTGCAAAGTAGACGTTAGGTGGTAAAGACCAGACTCAGCTTTGAGCTTATTGAGATATGTTAGGTTTAGTCCCGATATTTAAGCTTAAAATAAGGTTTGAGCTACTAGATATAACAACTATTATTTAACAGTGATAATAACGACTTGTCTAGGCAACACTCAGGAGGCAGCTTCAAGCTCTGTACCTACCTAATGTAACCATAAATTTAAAGATCCTTGGGCCAACTCATGCCCACTATGCATAGTCTTCAGATAGGCCTTCCCCCAAAGTCAGTCAAACCACTTGCAGATATTCGTTGATCATCTAAACTTTATTTATCAATTTGATCAAGGATGATGAATATGACTAGCGAACAATTCGACCGCCTAAATATTTTAGCTGAAAAAGCACTTAATGAAGTAGCCACAGGTTACGAACTTGAAGAGTTAAGCTCACTACTAACAGTTTGGAACGAAACTGTTGAGCTAAACTTGCTAAGCGGTCACCCGCCCCTTTTTCATATAATCGAGCACCAATAAAAAGCCCCGCGAGTGCGAGGCTAATTTGGAATCCCTTTGGCTTCAAAAGCAGCCAAAAATAAAGCCCCTTGTGAAGTGTCCATATGGAGTCACTTCGCAAGGGGCTTTGGATTAAAATTTGGTTAAACTCGTATATTTCATTACTCAATAAAAAAATATAATAAACTAAACCCTACAAGGCTTCCGACAAACCCTGTAATAATTAGCTTCCACACAAAAACTTTTTCTTTTGAATACCATGAGTACATGAAAAACTCAGGTAAATTGTATATATACTTATTTGAAGAGTAACCCGATTGCTCCAACTTCTCTTTATTAATAGCACTAGGTGCCAACAAAGCTCCAACAATTAAACATATCATTGAGACTAATAATTCAAAAAACAACACTTTTAATAGCATTAGTTACCTCCCGTCTTACGAAAACCTTTATCTTGATCAACTGCGACTCCAACTATTGGTTTCGTTACCGTTGTTCCAACATTTAATCCTGCTCCAACAGTCAATTTCCCTCCGGTGACTTCATTATTATTGTTAACAATGACAGCGCCACCATATCCACCAGCTTGTCCACCAATTTCAGGCTTACTAGTACCATTTTGCATTTCTGATATATTATTGATTTCACTATCGTAAGAAAGCCCTACTGTACCACTTGGTTTAACTAAAGACTTCCCTAAAGACTTAGTAGAAATTTTTCCATCTTTTACAACGCTAGATTCTGTTCCAAGCTCTTTACCTACAACTCCATCTATTGAAAGCCCAGCTCCCCAAGATCCGTTATCTGATGCGCCAGGAAAAGTTGCATTTATAGATAATTGAATACCTTGCATTGACGAAGAATCACCGCTAATTGGAAGATACTCCATTATGCCAGGAACATTTAAAGTAAAAGTGATTGAAATAGCATCTCGCCCATCAGGGTCAGTGTATTTATACGGATTATTATTTGCGTAGGCATATCGGTTAAAGTTATGAACACTGGTAAACCCAACAGGGTCATTAGAATAGAAACGGCCGATAACTGGATCATAGTATCGTGCCTGCATATAGGTTAACCCTAGATCAGCATCATTTAAATGACCAGTATAACCAACGTCATCTTGCATCGCTTCTAACGTTTCACCAAATGGCTTGTAATGCAATTCAACCGTTACGCCATTAGCATCACTTTCCATAATCGGTGAGCCTAGAGCGTCATTATGGACATAAACAACGTCAGCAAGGGATAAAGGAGTGCATACGCTCATGATAACTAAAAATAGTTTTATAATTAAATTTTTCATGATGTGCCCCTTAAAATTCATTGTTGATATTTGAATAAACACGCTTAACTGAACTGTCAGAAGAGCAACCTAATGCGTTACAAGCGCGGACTTTAAAATCAACATAATCACTGTTTGAGCTAACGGTAAAAGTCTTTGCGTTGCCGCTATATGCTTTTGTCCACATGCTAAGGTTATTAGCACTCGCAGGACAAATAGTTTTAGGGGGACATGAACCACCACTATTTTCTAATTTATACAGTTCATAATAAGTTACGTCTGAAGGGGAACCGTGTACCCAGCTTGTGACGAAACTACAACACCCACTTCCATATCCGCTCAGGCTATTCACCACATTAGGCGGAGTCGTCGGCTCATTATTGGGCGGAGGTGTTGGCTCAGTGTTAATATCACCATCATCTTTTGCCACAAGCTCACTGCCCATTCGAATATAGTCAGTTTTCTTTTGTTGACTGTCTTCACGATAGTAAAGCGTGCCACTAATGCCGTAGACACTGTAAACATTCTTGCCATCACTGATTTTTTTCACTAAACGATTATAACCGTCGTAATTATAGGCGTTCCCTTTAGCATTGGTCAGTTGATTGGCACGGTTAAATATTAAGCCAAACCTGCCGTTGTTGGCGACATTGCCGCGGGCATCATATTGAAAACTATAAGCTTCTGCGCCACTGACACTACTGAGTCGATTTTTCGCTGTATCGTAGTGATAGGTTAATGTTTGGCTACCAAGATTTTTACTTTGAAGGTTGCCAAGCTTGTCATAAGTAAAACTGCCATTGCCCCACTTACCTGAAGCTGATTCTAAACGGTCAAGGTCGTCATATCCGAGGTCAATATTATAGGTAGAGTCTATCAGGTCAGAAATATAGTCGACATTACTATTGTTATCATACAAATAGCGGTGGCGCGACTTGTAACTGCTCCCTTGTTTTACCGATAATTCATATGGTTGCTGATTACTGTTCAAGGTACGTTTATAAGTTAAACCATTGCCATAGGTGAAGCTGTCTAAGCTACCGTTTGCGTGATACTTAGCACTAGAGGCATACGTTCCAGCCTTGGTTGCTTGTCCTAGCGCGTTTGGAGAAAACTCAACTACACGACCACTTGGGTAAGTTAAACTTTTTACGTGCCCTAGGCTGTTATACTCCGGGTCAATAACAAAGCTTTTACTGTCAATAGCTAACGTTTGCTTTTCTACCATGCCAAGACTGTTGTAATCATAACTCCAAGCTGTGATACCTGCCGTTAAAGATTCAAGTTGGCCTTTTTCGTTATAGCCATAGAGTTTATCAGGCGAGCCATCAGGGTAATTTTCGAGACTAATATCCCCCCAATTGTTGTAGCTGAAAGTCGTTTTTTGCGATGCTGGTACTTGCCCTGTATCGCATGCAGTTGTACTACCGTTAGCGCCTTCGGCTTGCCATGTCATTTGACCTGCACTGTTATAACCAAAAGCAGTAACACCGGTGTCAGGTCTGGCTGTTTTACAAAGTTGCTGGTAACTATCATATAAACGCGTTTCGGTAATACCATATTGGGTGATAGCGCTGACTTGGCCAAATAAATTATAATCAATCGCGGTATTTACCCCTTCTGGACTTGCGATATACGTCGCCTTTGACTTACTTGGGCTTCCATAAGCACGGTAAGCCGTTATGGTTAGGTTCTGCTTAGCATCGCTTACGCTAACACGATTACCTGAGAGGTGACGATACCTTGTTTCAGCACTATCTGTCGTACGGACTTCACTGAACTTTCGCCCAAGACTATCATAACTGATTTCATAACCGCGGGTTGCAGCTGATGTATCACTTAAGAATGATTGGAAAACGGCTCTGTTAGCATAATCAAAGTCATTACGCTTAAATACATCTGAACCCGACTTTTTTTTATCTCTTTTTCGGGTAAGCACCGGACGTAAAAAGCTATCAAGGTATATGCTCTGTTCATAGTCTCCCTGACTTATGGTTTGTTTCAACATACCTGTTGATATACCCGAATAGGATTTACCATCTCCAGGGCTGGTAACGTTACTATAATTAATAGTTTGTGATGTAAATTGAGGGTCAGCGTAAATAATATTTTCAAGCCACCCAACAGGGTTGTAGAGATAACTGACTTTATTCCCTTTAAAGTCAGTTACGCTTTTGGTTGTACCATCGGAATTAACTTCTAGCTTGCCAATAACCGTACTTGAAGTGCTACCGTTTACTGTATTACAACTATCATTTTCAGGACACAGCATTGTTATTTTACGTGCTTTGCCACGATAATAATCTTCGAACTGTTCATAACGATTTTCGCCATGGTAGGTTGTTTTTTTCAAGTTACCATCATTATGGTATATATTGCTTGAGACTAATCGGCCAAGCAGCTTTTGTTGGTATGGAAGGTTTTTAGCATTGCTTTGAGAGTGATAAGTTGTTTTTGAAACCTCAGTATAGCTGATACCGTTAGAAGAGATTGAAGTACTTCCATGCAATCCAATTAAATTATAAGAAGGAAAATGTTGATATAGTTTTTTTACATATTTTTTGTAAGCACTAAAGTTATTATATTCAAATGTTATTTGAGGCAAGTCGTAATTATCGTATCCTCTTATTTCTTGAGTGTATATATCTCCCAAACGTGTAAAATGTTGTGTTTTATTCGATATTAATTGTTTTTTAGATGCATTATGGCCTTTTAAAATATCTTCTAAAGTAAACGCATCTAGACTTTCACCAATACTTGTAAACATTTGTGGGGAACCATAATCATAACCATTTATGTATTCAAAAGATTCTCTCTTATGTAATACCCCATATTGATCATAGTACTCAGAGTACATTAAATTACCAGCGCTGCTGCCATATTCTCTGTCAAAGTACTGAATAACTTTACTCTCATCTGGATTAATTGTTGTCGTTGATTTTAGATGGGCTGTTTCAACAGCAGTTTCCCCAAAATTAACTCTATGTGACGAGTTAAAACTTTCCCCTTTATAATGACCTTTATTTTGAGAGTATTGATAACTCCAAACATATTCTTCACCATTTGTTAGAGTAATAACTTTATTATTCAATGAAAATAAACTTGATTCTTTTGGAGTGTAATATGATTCGTAGCTCCTTCTGTACGGGTTAGGACGCCTTATTTTTGGAACACTAGATTGCCCATGGCATACTTCTTTTACATTAAACTCACCTTTGCTTCCTTCGGGGTGGGTTATGTCAATAAAATTACGCTCTCCTGTGGCAACACATTGAATACCGTGATAAGGAACTTGGGCATGATTAGCAATATTGCTAAAAATCCAAAGACTGTCATTACTATATTTGTCGTGTGAAAAAAGCCAAGATTTATTGTCTGGTCGCACAACTTCTTTTAAAGTTTTTACTCGGCTAGTATCATATTTGTATTGCCAAGTTTTACCGTTAGCTGTAATTGATGAAACTCTATCATCAGTATAATAAATATTAATTATGCGAGAGTCATTTGAACTAATTTTTTTTAGTCGTCCATCACTATGATAGGTATAGTCAATCCAATTTCCAAACCTATCTTCAACACGTGTTGCTAACATAAAAGCAAAAATTTGTGGGTATTCAAGTACAGAATCTGGATTAGATGGGCCTACTCTTTCTGGTGGGCACGGGAAACTTGTCCCATTACATTGATAAGTAGATAAAATAGGCTGTAAAACAAACGGTTTAGATGACTTAAGTTTTCTTGGTTTACCCATTGTATAAGTTACCCCGTTATCGAGAGTAATCTTAAAACCTTCAGAACCATCATTGTTAACTATACATTCCACATCCCAATTTTTATTGTTATAACGTTTATAAGTACTGTCACCATCTTTTTCAGTAAATTTTGTACTACCGTGGCCAGGAATAAATACGGTGTCACCATTCCAGTAACTGTCCTTATTCGCTCCAAAAGTTTGTTTATTGTGGCCTCTTGAAAAATAAGGGTTAGAATTCAAACGACGTGTACAAGCCTGCCCCACGGCCCAATATGCATTTTTAGGATTATTTAGCTTATCGGTGATATATGTTGAGCGAACATGAGGAATTTCGATACTCCAATTTTCGAACTCTCGTGTTTCGCGAAACCAAGAGTCTGGATCGGATAACGTTCTTCTTAATGCAACCTCTAGGTCAGAATTACCTGGAATAGAAATATCGGTATGTGAAAATGAAACACTTCCAGAACTAGGATCAATTCGATCTCCAAATAAGCTAGTTGTTAGCGTTTGTAAATCGGGTGATATATTATTTTGTTCATGAAAATTATAACCATAGTCTTTTACCTGTTCTATAACTGACTCTGTATCGTCGCCATCTCCCGGTGGCCCAAATGCAGTAGCAAACAAAGGCAAAGTAGTAAACGCTACAGTAAAAAACACACCCTAACAATTAAACCACTGATTAAAAAGGACTTTATATCTATATTATTTTTTGTTTTCATATTATCCCTAACTTTAAACACTTTCCGTTGATGAAATAGCATAGCTAATATATACAGTGAGTATGTGGTATTTTCGCATTCAAAAATTTAGCAATACTACTCTTTATGTATGCAACTGCTATAAAGCTCTAACTTTGAATTGGGATCTGATAATCCCTGTTTCAAATCATACTAAAGACAATTTCAAACAAAATCAAATTGTGAATATATTGTTTGGATTATGCTGCATTATTGTTTGAATTTTGTTGCATTTTTGTTACACTTAGGCAGGAGGCCAAGTTGCAGAAAGAATAAATAAACGTATCAACCAAAAGAGCCATTAATTCAGAACCTTCAAATTTTGAATGATCACAAATTAGTTAGAAAGGTCTTGTAAACTGTTGTTCTAGAACAATTGAGTTGTTTAGCTATTTGAAATTTATTAATGCCTAATTTTTAAAGTGCTCAGATATTTTCATTTAATTCAATATTGACAGATTTACCTTTATATTTCCCTTTCAGCTTGGCTATCGCTATACCATCACGTTGACGCTCCAGCATCAAAGAACGCTCAAATTGATAGATACCACCTAACATTGTCAGTATTAGTTGCTGAATTGGATTATCTTCACCAGTGAACCTAAGAGATTTTTTGTGAAATATAAGCTTTACGCCTTTATCAGTTAACTCTTTAACAAGTATAAGAAAATTTTCGGTATTACAAGCCATTCATTAAAGCCAAATCGATGCTGTTAGAAAGGTTAACTTTAAGTTTTAAAATTATAAACAAATACACCTAGTGGGAATATATTTAATCAGGCTAGATTAATTTTGGTGCCCAGCTTTGATGTGACATTGCATCTATCTATATAAATGCCCCCGCCATGTTTTTTAATTTGGTCCATGGGGGGGGCTGGGTACCCTTTTTTTAAGGTTACTGCTTTATGCGGTTGCCATAGTTGTCGAACTTATCTAAATCAATGTGATTCTTAGGCAACAACCCTTTTACTGCCCGACTGGCCGCGTTTCGTTCTGTTAAGTCACGTAAGAACTCTGTAACATCGTCATGAGGCTTATTTTCTATGTTAAGGCCTGACACTTTAGCAAGCTGTGACCAAGCACTAACCCTCGCCGCGTGAGAGCTCTTCTCGCTATAGTTCATTGCCTCGGCAAGCAAACCACTGATAATGAGCTCTCGGTTAACTAAAGCGTCGTTAGATAGCTCTTTTACCCGCGTTTGGATAGCCTTTTTGATGTTAGGTATTGTCAATAACTCACAGCCAATGGCACGAGATGATTTTTCAGAATAACCAGCGCGAACGGCTGCCTGACTCGCGTTAAAATCAACCGTAAATTCTTCAACAAAACGCGTTTGTTTGGTGTTTAGCTCTTGCATGGTATGCCTCTATATTTATTATTATCTTGTTATGCTTTTATTTATGTTACTACGGCAGTTGAGCCGTACCCACCTTAGGCTCATCTACGTAGTAGACGGGTAAGTGGGTACGTGGGTATTCAGCATTTACAGTGGTTTCACGGTATGTTTCACGGGCTTACCCTGTGGTTTTAGTGGGTAAGCGGGTAAACTCTCCCCTAGACCAATAAAAACAAGTTACCCGCATATAACTGGGTTAAATACGGGTAACTGGGTATCTATTGATTAACAACCGCGTAAATGGTCTTAGCTGCATTAGCATGTGTACCATCTACTTGATGAACCCGATAGAAAACACCATCTACGTTCACCCTTCTAGATTTAGATGAACCGATGGGTAACCCTTTTAAGTCACCTTCGATTTTAGATTTACCATGTGTGGTTTCTTTTAACAGTTGTTCCAACAGTATGGGACGTTTTACACCACCACCTTCATTGCCATTCAACGCAAGCACCCCACGAACGATATAGCTAAAAATGGTATGTTCTTTTGATTCTGCTGTAGCCTTTTGAGGAGTTGCGGGCTCAGGTAAATCATAAGACCTAGGTACACCTAACCTTTCACCATTGTCAATAAGTACATTTTCTAGTTTTAACCACCTAGGCTTACCAGTGCTCAAAGTGAAGTTGTTTTTTGCATCATCTAAGCGTATTAACTGGTGACGTTCATGATCCTGAATACCATAATCCGCAGCTGATTTTTTACCCATTTTCGCTAATGTAAAGCACTGTCTTGCTGCATCCTTGGTCGAACTTGCCCCTCTCATTGTATCTACATCACCCGCATAACTATCGGATTCATCACCGTTTTTTCTAGTATGGTGAACAAGTACAATCGCCACACCTGTTTCACTCGCAATTTGTCGGTAGTAACTCATCACTTCATCAAGTGCTGAATTGTCATTTTCTTGCTCTTGGTGGGTACTAACAAATGGATCAATAATTAGAACCTTAATGTCACAACGCTTAATCTCGGCTATTATTTTATCTACGTCAGGCGACCTAATCATCGTTTGCCCATTCTTAGTACTAATCGTAATACGTTTACCATAACCACTTTTCAAAAAAAGCCTATTATTGACCTCATGGTTGCTAATCCGATGAAGTTTAAAAATCCCAGCTAATCTGCGGTCTAACTCAACATCATCATCTTCATTATTGATTACAAGCACATTACCTTGAACTGTGGTTCCTAGGTCGAGTAAATCTTTACCAAGTGCAACAGATACGGCCAATGTTAATGTAAATATAGACTTACCCGTTGCACCAGCGGCGGCTATAAGTGTTATGTACTTGCCTTGAATATATTTGTCTATTATCCAATTTCGCGGGGGAATATCTGCCGAGTTAAAGCCTATAGGTATTGTTCTCATACCTAAACCTTTAGGCGGAATCTCACCAAGCGATGGGTACATAGGAATAGTTACTGGGAATGATTCTTTATCGACTACCTTTGTAACGGATTCAAGTTGTGAATTAGCTGCTGGTTGAGGCGTATATTCTATGCCGCGCTTTTTCATTGCATCCACGTATGACAAGTTGAATTTAACAGCCATTATTTAGCACCTCCGTTAATTGCTGATAGCAGCATAGAACGAAGTATTTCTAATCCAAATTGGCAATGAATATCGTTAAAATCGCTACCTGAATTCTCACTATCAAATTTTGGCCATAAAACTTGAACATTAATTTTGTCAGCAATAGATTGAGCTTTTTCTAGGCCAATATTGTGACCGGTTTTCACTTTAGTTTGATGATCATTATCGGCACAAAGTATTATACGTAATCTTGGGTTTACCTGTTTTACACGAATACAAACACTTTCCAAGTTACCCGCGTTAAACGCCACAACGACGGGTAAACCAGTAGCTTCATGTAAAGAGCATCCGGTAGCATAGCCTTCGCACACTAATAGCGTTGTTTGCTCTGCTAAAGTGCCTAGCTGTAAAGCCCCCCCTTTAACGCGCCCACCTGTATTGAAACGTTTGTTACCTTCTGCACGAATGTATTGCAGATTTATTAACTGACCTTGTTGATCCATAATTGGTACTAGCAAGTTATTGTGCTTATCGACACGAATAGTGCTTGGGTTAATCTGCTTTCTGATGAGGTATGGATGAGTTAAAGCTGTAAAAGCGTTGTCCCATTGAGTTCGACATTGCTTCGCACTTGCTAGCTGCTTTTTAAGCTGTGCTTCTTTATACGCTGCTCTAGCGGCTCTAAGGGCCAAAGAGTTATCACGAGCGATAACATTGGTTTGAAACGAATGCGCCTTCTCAACACCTGTTATCCAGTTACCGTAATACACTGAACTACCACCTGAAAAAGCAACATAATAGCCATCTTTTTGGTTCGGTTTCGCTGAAGTAGGAACGCGGTGAAGCAGTTCGTCGCAGATCAAGTTATCAACTATTAACCCATCTTTTGTCATAGCAGCAATCATTTCGTTTACATATTGCATGACTTTACCTCTCGCTCATAAATATCTTGGCGTAAGGTGACTAGGTCGATAACTAATTGCTTTATATCTTCATCACTGCGTCCAGCTACCTGGGCTGCTAACACAACTTGTATCTCATGTTGAACAAAAGCGACTGCACGCTCGCCAAGTGGTACTGATGGAGGCATTAAACCGTTATTAATACGAACGTGTAAAGTGCTCTTTGAGAACCCAACTAAAGCTAAGACTTCAGTTTTTTTAATTAATTTAAGCTCACTGAGAAGCGGTAATAATTCACATTGAGAAGTCGAAGGTTCTGAAGAGACTCTTAACGGTTTCAAAATAGAGTTTTCGTTTAAGTTTTTTTTGGGGCGGCCTTTAATACAATTGACCTTAGTAAGGGGATCAAGTAGATTTGTGCTGGGTGTCATTGTGGTGACTCCTGTTTGTTTGTAAGACCCGCGCTCCTCAGATTGCCGTCCGAGGGGCGCAACTTACAAAATTGATTAGAATTAAATATTTCCGCTGAAGACTTCAATAGACCAACAACGAACAAACCTCAATTTACACTAATTATCAGATAGTTAAAGTACCAACTTTTGTACCTCATTGTGTACCAAATGACGATAAGAATTTATAACTGACGAGCTAGCGCTCAATATAGACGGGGGATAAGATGTTATAAACGGTATACATATTCAGTATAATTACTATCTATAAAAATTAATTTTTAGCATTATTTTATCACCCTAGGAAAAAACTCACTTACTAAGAAAATAAGCAAACACCGTTCACTTTATGCAACACCAGATGTAACATAAAGTATAGAGCTAACAATAAAAACACACAAATTACAACAAGTTAACGTCCAGGTTCGAGTCCTGGTGGGGACGCCAGTAATTGCTTTTAGTAAG
>TARA_R110000765_G_scaffold67811_1_pt1 | contig 29447 bp, 43 predicted proteins | sample TARA_R110000765 | Tara Oceans TARA_R110000765 (sample SAMEA4398168) | marine metagenome | biome: Polar Biome; feature: [MES] marine water layer (ENVO:01000295) within the mesopelagic zone...; material: water (ENVO:00002006), including particulate matter (ENVO:01000060) such as...... | reverse complement strand
TTTTGTACTGCTACTGTAATATCAAGACCATCATTAGTTAATGTGTCATTGTCAGCAAAGTATTCTCTTATAGCTGTGTTAGCATTCCTCTTCTGTGCAAAGTATGCAAACTTACCTGAAGATACAGGTGTAACTGCATCATCTAAAGCAAATGTGGATACCTCATTTAGTATAGTTGTTAGTGGTGTAATAGTTTCACCAGCATAGCCTACTTTATATTGAGCTGTATCTGAGAATAACAATAGAGTTTCATTGAATGCTATTGAATGTTTTAAAGTGTTAACTGTTGTACCCGAAGCTGCAACATCTATAACATCAGTGTCTAACACTTGTGTTACTGTTGAGCTAAAGAAATCAAAGTAATCTGCATTACCTGAAAGTATTAAGTTCTCTCCTGATAATATACCTAGTCTACTTTTAAAGAACGTTAAGTTCTGTATCTTCTGTCCAACAAAACTTGGATTAGGATTAGTTGTAGTGTCTCCACATTCTCTATCTGTCCATGATTGTTTAGCAAATGTGAATGTACCATTATTGTTATTGATTAATGCGTGTGGCATATAAGCGTCATTAAGACCTAGTGAAGTAGCTGGTGCTATACACTCTTCCCATACTCCATTACCTACATAGTTAACCCAGTAATCTGATGATGTATCACCAGCATCCCCTGTAACTTTAATCTTGTCACCATCTTTTGCATAGAAAGGTAGTTTAGTAAAATCTTGTATCTCATCTTTTATAGCATAAAGCTCACCATTACCAGCACCATCATGGGTCTCTACTGTGTAATTAGTATTACCATCTACAACTAAACCACGTAAAGATGATTGGTGTTCTGTAAATGTAAACTCAGCTGTTACTCCTGAGTATGTTCCTAGCCCTTGAGTAGTACTTAAGGTTGCCCCAGTGTCTGCTCTAGTTAATTTAAATTCTATACTAGAGGATGCATTCCAATAACCACTGCTAGTTCCTTTAAGGAATATATCTAGAAGTTTATTTGTGTCTCTAAAATCTGTGTCATGGGTAGCATCACTACCATCAGGCATCTGTATAATAGCATTGATACCATAGCTTAAATCAGGGTGAGTAAGATGTATTGCATACTCTCTACCAAAGTTACAGACAGTAAAGACTACATAAAAGTGTTCTATTTTAGCTGCTGAAGTTGTTGAATCAGCTATTGGTACAATGGATTTGTTAACTAAAAATGTATAGTCAGCTATGTTGACCATTTTAAAATCTTCTTTAGGATTTGTACTGGCTAAGTATGTTGTGCCGTCAGGAAAGTTAACAGTCTTTGAGTTACCATCTAAATCATAAACTTTAATACCCCCATTATAGAATGAAGTCAGGTATCTATTGCTCTCATCTCTCTGTATAGACCATGTTTTAGCAGTGTTAGGTAATAGGTTAGAAGCGTCTAAAGTAGCTACGTATTCTAGGGGGGGTCTTTTAGTTAAACCATCAACAACACTGTTAGAGCAGTTAACTTGGTCTTCACCTTGATTAATTCCACGTTGAGTAGGTGTCTGCTGGCTAATGCCATTTAGAAAATTAGGTATACTTTGTGATACTACAGCCATTAATAAGTCCTTCTTGGGGGTCTATTTATTATTGAATAAGTGTTAGCGTCTCCTTCTAGTATGTTGTTGTCTTCACTTCTAGAATCAGACTGTTTGAAATTGTTATAAGCTTCCTGTTCATCAACTTGAGCTAACTCAGTTAAACCAGCATCACCTATAAACCTAGCGGAAAAACGTCTAGCTGCTTTTGTGGTAATGTAGCGTCTTGCATATTCAGGGAGTTGTTCAAATAATTGAACTAGGACTACATCTAAGGGGATGCTTGCAGTTAATACATCTGTGTGATTATCTAAGTCATACATAAAACCATTACGTATAACTAAGTTACGAAATCTATTAGGTGCTGAAGCATCTGCTTGTACACAGTTAGAGGGTAGGGGGAGTTTGTTGTCAGTATCTAAAGAATAAGATACGTTGTATTCGGTGTTGAAATTCCAGCCTTCACTTTGAACAGAGAGGCTTGTCTCATTTAATATGTTTATAGCGACAGCTGTATCTACATTGTTAGTGCCGCTAATAGAGTTTACAGGAGCTTCTCCAATAGAAGAAAGCATTGTATTAATAGCTTGTAACTCTGTAGTTGGTGTTAGTTGTGTTGCCATATATATTCCTAAAAAGAAAGAGGGCAGCCGAAGCCACCCTCTCGTTAAGTTTAAAAGAGCTTACGCTTCTTTAATACCTACTGCTGCTTCAGGACGTAGCACGCCGTGTCCCATAGCATATTTAGCGACCATTAACGTTCCTTGACGTCTTATGTCATATTCCATTTCAGTAGCTAAGTCCATCAATTTGACAGTACCAGCAGCTGATGGATGACATACTAGACATACATAGCTTGTTAAGTTAACAGCTTGTGGGTCAGCAATAGTTGCTGATTTACCTGACGGAGCTGTTGTGTCGTTAGCTGCTGCAATGTTAGCAGAGATAAAGTGTGGAGTTGGGATTAACTCAATTCCAGCAATCTTCATAACTGTTCCTTCTGCAATAGAACCCTGACCACTAAAGTCAACATTCACAGCATTAGTAGCGTTAGCTAGTTTGTAATACTCTTCCAACCTAATGAATGCTTTTCTACCTTCTTTAGGTACAAAGTTTGCATCAAGTTGTTTAGCTGCTGCAAACAAACTATCAATCATACCATTAGCCGCCGTAGCGTCTGTAGCACTTGCAATAGCAGTGTTTGTTAAAACAGTTCCTGAAGCGTAACCTGAATCAGATACGTTTGCAGAAGCCTGTGCAGCTTGACCAATGGTTTGTAGAATATGCTTATCCTTTTGGAAAGCTAATGCTCTACCGATTTCAGTGGAGTAAGCCCCTCTGACATCCCAATGGTTCTTAGCTTCCTCGATATTACTTAAGAAAACTGAGCTAATTAATAAGTCATTAATAGTAATGACCTTCTCGTTGTGGTTTACGTCATTGCCTGTGATTTCCGCACCAGCTACATGATAAGCTGCGTCTATTCTACCCATTACTGGGAAAGTAGCACTCTTACCTGAGCTTATAGAGCGGACTGTTTCAGACCCTTGAGTTACTGAAGCTCTTTCAAAAGAAGTTAAAACTTCTCCCGCAAAAACTTTCAGAAACAGAGCGTCTTCAGTACCACCAGCGTTGACTCTACCGACAGATACTGGTGAAGCATTTGCCATAATAAAATCTCCTGTGATTTAAAGTTAATTGTTTATAAAAGCCTCTAAGATTCACTCCAAGATTGTCTTCCGCAGAAGGTCAAGTTACTACTACTTGTCGGCAACAGCCACCTAAAAAGGTCGCACTGTTACGTTTATAAATTAGGACTATTTTCTATTTTTTTCTTTACTTCGGATTGATATGCTGGGTCTTTCTCATACCTAGCATCTTTCATAGCCTCAGTCACTTGAGCCCAAGACTCAAAACCTTTCCCACCTGTACCTGTGGCTTTGCCTGATAACAGTTTAGGGTCACTCCCTTCATTAGCATCATGTCTAGCTTTAAGTCCTGTGACTGCCAGCTTAACTGTTTCTAAATTACCGCTATTTACGGCTGAGTTGTAAGCATCTATTTCAGCTTCTGATAAATTATCTTTAGCCCATCCAGTGATAGCCTCATATCCCTCAGCACCACCAGCTATTGCTTTGACTTCACCTGACTGCTTATCAGCTACGGCTTGTTGTCCAGCAATAAATTGGTCTACATATTCTTTGCTTATACCTGATTTTTCTAAGGCATCATAAGACTCTTGAGCTAACTCACCATTCTCAGCATACTCAGCATTCAGTGCACCCATGTCTAGACCAGCAGCTTGAGTAGCTTTCTCAGCTATCTCTAAGTTGTTCTCGTCAGCTTTAGGTTCAGCTGTGGATTCTTCTTTAGGTTGCCCTAATTTAGATTCTAATTCATTATAGCTTTTAGCCATATCTTCTACTGAATTAAATTTCTCAGGTAAACCTTCAGGTCTCTCTGTTTTTAATACAGGTTCTGAAACCTCTGCTGTTGTTTCTTCTGTTTTAATTTCTACTTGTTCTACCATTTTGTCTTCTCCATTTCATTATTCATTCGGGTTGTGGTTTAGTCATATTACCAGCAACTTGGGGTACAGCACTAGCTGCCATGTCCATCATTTGTTGTTGCTGCATTTGTTGCTGTTGAGCTTCTTGTTCTTCAGCTAGTTGTTCTTGTGTCTTCATGAGACCTTCAGTGTCTATACCTAAGCTGGTAGCAACACGAGTAAGTAGGTCACTAGTGTTTAATGACTGTACTACTTCAGGACTTATTTGAGCTAGATTACCTATCTCAGCTACAAATTCTCTTAGCTTCTGCAAGTCATTACCACGTCCCAGTGCTTCAACACCAGTGACAATAGTAGGCTTAACAGAGTTCTTAGGAAGTGTTGGTATCTCTTTAGAGTCTGACATACGCTTCATAAGTACTTGTACTAAAGGCAGTTGAAACTCTTGTGATAGTAATGAGTATATACCACCCATAGCCATCTCAAGTTGTTCTGCCATGTAGCGGATTTCCTGTGCTGTAACACGTTCTGCGTTACGTTGAATCGCTGAGTTAAGTAAGAATGCATATGCTAATCTATCTTCTAAACGACCAATAGCTCTCTCTACAATTTGCAAATCATATTGCTTATCTGATTGTAAAACACTTACGTCGTCTGCTGACCCAGTTATAATGTCTCCATTTCTAGTTTGTGCTAAATCTTTCTTACGTGTGACAGCATTAGGTCTAACCATAAAGACTATCTTACTGGCTGCGGCTGCTGATTCTACTAATGCTTGTGATAAACCTTCTAATGATTTTAAGTCACCTAAAAATTCTTCTACATAACCACGTCCATAGTCTTCACCATCTACTCTGACCATGCGTAAACATTGGTAGGGCATGTTGTCTATTGGATATGTGCCTATTGACTCAGGTAGTTTAATACCATTGACTTCTTGGCATACATAGTATTTCTTCTCATCTAATTTGTAGACATGTGTGTATAATTCACACTCATCATCAGCTTTATAATCAGGTTCTTTACCTAATTGCATCCTAGTTTCTTCATCTAGAGCAACAGGGCTAACTGATTCTTTAATAATAACTTCTAATAATGTGCCCTCTTCATCTCTTCTACACACATATTGTGTGATACCAAAGACTCTCATATTACCTTTTTTAGGTAGATAAGTTAGGACATTACCACCTACGATAAGGTGCTTAAGTGCCTCAAAGACAGATACTCTTAAAGCTAACTGTTCAATCTTGTTGTGTACTTCACGTTCTATTTTACCGAGAGATTTCTCTACTTCACTTTGTAATTCTTTCTGTTTTTCTAGCTCCTCTTTAGATGCACCACTAAGTGATAGCCTAAAGAATGGGGCATTAGGTGGAAGTAATAGTAATAGAAGTTTAGATGCTAGGTTGTTGACACCTCGTGCACCTACTGATTGGAATGGGGTATATAACTCTGAGCTAGACTCAAAGCCGTCGTCGGGGATTAATGAAGGGATTGTAATTTCGGAACACTCACGGGCTCTATCTAGATAGTGCTGTCTGTTCTCTGTTAATTTATTGTATCGTTCTTTAGCTGTGGTGTTGTTGTGCATATTATATATCATTAAGAAATATTAAGACCTGAGCCACTTGTAGGGATGTTTAATCCTGACCCTGTTTGTAGTGATTTAGTTCCACGTCTTTTAACTCTCTTAGCTTTCTCGTCTTCAGACTCTTTATCAATAGAAGTCTTAACTGTAGGAGCTAAGTCATCACCAGCTGGTGAAGCTATTGGAGCGGGGGCGGGTGCTGGAGCTGGTGCTGACACCTTTGGGCTTCCCATACACATATGTTTTCTCCTGTTATTTGTAAATGTTTAATCCAGTATTAGAGTTGTCGTAGCTTTTACGTGTTCTATCACCTCTTTTTCTATCTCTTCCATAAGCTTCTCTCTTATCTTTTTCTATGGTGAGATTCTCTTCATTCACTCTATTCTTATCTTTCTCAGCATTTCTTCTGTCTGCATTACGGAGTGTCTGTCCAACAGGTGTAGAGTCTTTGTACATTCTTTTCATTTCATCACCTTTGGTGAATAACATTCCACACATATTAGCTCCTGTATATTGATAAGCCAGTGTTTGACTTGTTTAATGGGTTAGTACCACTCATGGTTGTGTCACTTGAAGAGCTTTTGGTTTTACTCTTAATACGTTTAGTACCACTAGCTGGTGCTTTATCATCTTCAAGGTCAGCTTGTGATATCTCTAAGTCTTTAGTCTCAGATATAGGAAAAAGCTCATTAGGATTCTTTTTATCCCATGCTGCTTTTAAAGGCTTTCCTCTTCCACTACACATATTACTTATCTCTCTCTATTAATTCATTTAAGAACCTGACAACATCACGTTGTCCAGCTTTAAAATACATATCTTTCACCTCATCAGAGATGTTGGGAGAGGACTCAGGGTATATCTCATTCAATAACTTTACTAATTGCTTAGATGTATTGGGGAGCTTTACCTCTTGGTCTTCGTCTGTTCCTACTATATCATTTATAAACATATATTTATCCTTCTAAAACGGGTACTTTAAGTCCACAGTGTACCAGTAACTGTTCCTTTATTATACTCTGTTGCTCTATTCTCAAAGAAGTTAGCGTGTTCTACGCCATTCAGTACCCAGTCTAGCCACTCTAATGGGTTATCTTTTACTTTGTAATTAGGTTTCAGTGACAGCTGGAGTAACCTACGGTCAGCAATGTATCTAATGTATTGCTTAACTTGCTTAGGTTCTAGCCCACGTATACCACCTTGCTCAAATGCTAGGTCGATAAACTTATCCTCTAGCTCAACCATGTCTCTACACTGTTGGTAGATACTAGCTTTAAATTTTTCTGTCCAAATCTCAGGGTTCTCTTTAACCATTTCCTTGAAGAGTTTAATCATACTTTCTACATGGTGGGTCTCATCTCTGATTGACCATGTAACTATCTGACACATGCCCTTCATACGCCCAAAGCGTTGGAAGTTAAGGAGCATAACAAAGGAAGCAAACAGTTGTAGTCCCTCACCAAATGCTGAGAAACAAGCAATGTCTCTAGCTAGTCCTTCAGTCCCTTTACCTTTATCTTTGAACAGATACTTGTGTTTATCTGCCATTGCTTTGTATTCTTGGAATGCTTTAAACTCTGACTCAGGAATACCTAACGTATCATTAAGCATAGAATAACTATGAGCATGATTAGCTTCACTAGCTGCAAAGGAAGTGAGCATCATCCTGACTTCAGGAGATTTAAACTTAGGCATATACTTATCTAGGTAAGCCTTAGCTATATCAACATCTCCTTGTGTAAAGAATTTTAATATTTGATTAATAAGGTTCTTCTCTGCTGGTTCTAATCTCTCATTCCAGTCTCTAACATCTTCATGTAGTGATACTTCAGAGGGTAGCCAGTGCATCTTCTGTTGCATCTCATAGGATTCAAATGCCCATGAGTAGTCGAATGGTTTATAGTATGTACGGTCTTTAAATAAGTTTCTCATTATCCCTCGCATGATAGACATTCCGCTTCGGGAATGATTGTTCGTTCTACTTTCTGTGATACTAGTTCAGCCCGCTTGATAGCTTCAGACCTACAATAGTAAAGTGTTTTAAGTTTTCTTTTCCAAGCCAACATGTGTATGTCGTGGAGTTCCTTGATGTGTACATCAGCTGGAACAAATACATTAACAGATTGAGACTGACAAATAAACTGTTGTCTATCTGCTGCGTGCTCTACTATCCACTGCTGGTTTATTTCTATAGCTGTTTTATATATATCTTTTTCATATGCTGACAAACCCTTAAGTAATAGTACTGAGCCTCTGTTAGCTAGTATATGTTTCCATGTTTCCTCAGTGTTCATCTCTTTAGATTCTAATAGTTTCTCTAAGTGTTTGTTCTTAACTAAGAATGAACCTGACATAGTTTTCTGTACATAGGCATTAGCCCTGAAAGGTTCTATTGATGGTGAAGTTGTACCACATATAATTGAGCTAGAAGCATTAGGGGCTACAGCTAATAGGTGTGCATTACGCATACCAGTCCCTTCCATGTCAGGGGCTTCACCTTTCTTAACAGCCAAACGTTTTGATTCCATCACAGCTTGTTCTTTAATATGTTTAAACATCTGTAAGTTTTTAGACTTAGCTAAAGCAGATTCAAAAGGTATGTTGTTTGCCTGTAAGTAAGAATGAAAACCCATAGCACCCAACCCAAGACTGCGTTCATTGACAGCGGAGAATTTAGCCCTGTATAAAGTGTCGGGTGCATGGTCGATAAAATGTTGTAACACATTATCTAGGAAATGTATCAAGTCAGGAATAAACATCCTGTCCTGTTTCCATTCGTCGTACTTCTCAAGGTTAACACTAGACAGACAACACACTGCTGTGCGGTTCTCATCTGTTGGGAGTGTTATCTCTGAGCATAGGTTAGAGTGATGGACTGTTAGTCCTAAATCTTTTTGAGATTGTGGGAGACTTTCATTAACTGTATCACCAAACATTATGTATGGCTCACCTGTAGCTACTCTGTTCTCCAATATTTTCTGCCATAATTCTCTAGCAGATACTACCCGTACTATCTTATTAGTGTGTGGGTCTATCAAATTCCAGCTATCATCAAAGGTAGGTTCTTTAATACAATTTTCTATGAGAGTCATAAAGTTATTAGACAGATTAACTGCATGATGTAAGTTCAAACATTTACGGTGAACATCTCCACCACTAGGTTTACGCATATCTAAAAACTCTAGTATCTCAGGATGGCTTACGTCCATGTAAGCGGCATAGCTGCCCCTTCTAGTCTTTCCTTGAGAGAAGGCTAACATCTCTGAGTCTACTACATGTAAGAATGGTATAGAGCCTGAGCTTTGTGACCCATGACTAGTAGCTGTACCATCTGACCTGACTGCTCCCCAATACCCACCAATGCCACCACCAACAGACGCCAGCCAAGCATTTTCTGAATAGTGTCCAGTCAAACCTTCACGGCTATCAGGCACATAGTTCAAGAAACAGGATATAGGCATGCCTCTGTCAGTCCCACCATTGGTAAGTATGGGTGTAGCATACATGAACCAAAGCTTAGATGAATAATTATAAATCCGTTCTGCCATTTCGTCATTGTCCGAGAAAGCTTTAGCTGCTCTCATAAATGCTTCTTGTGGAGAAGTCTCTTCAGGTAATAAGTACCTATCATGTAAGGTAGTCTTACCGAATGATGTTAACAATTCATCTCTACTCAAGTCTATCATGTATACTCCTTATGAAATTATTTGTAGTGGGTCAACGTGAACCACTGCTCTCTTCTTGTCTCTACATTCTTTCTTTACATCTGCAATAAGAATGTCAATGTACTGTTTAGCTTTATTTAAATCTTCAATTTGTCCAGCCACTGTTTCATGTTTGAAACGCCAGCGGCACAAATATTTAATAGAGTTAGCCTCACAATATGGTATCTTATTCTCCACAATAAAAGTGACGGGTTCAATTTTAAACCTTGAATAATGTTTCGGATTGATTGCATTTTTCTTTACCTTTTTATTTGCCATAGTTTTACTTCTCCTTTCTTTTTGTTGTAGTCTGTTGCTCTAAGTATCTTGGCAACACGAGCTTGCTGTAATGCTTCCTTCTCTGTGTATCCTTTCTTCTCATAAGCTTCAACTACTTTGTTCCACAAAATCCTCAGTGGAACAGTTGTCTTATCACCTAGTATTTTCTCGGCAGTCTTAATACCTACACTAGGTAAACCTGTATAACCATCAACAGAATCACCCATCAACACTTGTAACATAAACCAGTAGTCAGCTGCGGGTCTACTTATCCTGACAATGTTCTCTCCGTCAAGACATATCAATGATGGTATCTGTTTAAAGTCTTTATCTATAGATACTATAACGGGGTCTTTATCATAATGGTTGTCGGCGGTTGTAGCTAGTATGCCTAACACATCATCAGCTTCTAACCCATCCCACATAATACCTTTATGATTATCCATAATGTGTTGTCTTAACACAGGTAGTATCATAGGTTTACGTACACCCTTACGGTTAGATTTGTAACTGGGTAGTACATCTTTCCTAAAGTTATTGGGTGATGTCAATGCTATCTTATAAGTCTTACATCTTAAATCTCTTTGTAGTTTTTTAATAGCCTCATCAACAGCAGCGATAGCTTTATCTTCATACACATGTAGAGTCCAAAGGTTTTCATCCCACTTGATAGCTTGCTCTTCTTGGAGTGCAACCTTATAAATAATGATGTCACCATCTATGAGTAACTCTCTCTTCTTACTATAATTTTTCATGTTCTCTTTCATTAATGTGTCTCGCTCCAGTTGTTTCCAATTTTAAATTCACCAGTAAGAGGGATACGTAAGTTTAATTCCTTACCTACATTTGTGATAGCTTCAACAGCTTTATCACCTATGATGTCAGCCCACTCTGCATTCACTTGCACTTGTATCTCATCATGTACCCACACTACTTGCTGAACATCTGTGTAAGGTTTAATTAATCTATCAAATTCAACTAACCATTTCTTACATACGATAGCACCAGCTGATTGTAGTAGGGTATTCAATGCACTATGTGGAGACCTAACTTTTATCTGTCTACCATCTATACCTTTAAGATAACCCTTAGCAGATGTACTCTGTACTTGTTCAATAAGTTTATTAAGAGCGGGTAAATTATTTAAGAATCTCTTTTTAACTTGACCAGCTTCTTTAACAGTCTTACCTGTTACTTCAGCTATCTTCTTAACACCACCACCATATAAGAAACAGTAGTAGAAACGTTTAGCTAAGTCTCTTGAATCAAGACCAGCTAATGTTTGTGTCTCTGTGTGTATGTCACCTTCAAGTACTACCTTAGTGTACTCACCGTCATCAAACCTAGCCATGTAATGAGCTAACATTCTGACTTCTAATCCTGATACATCTATACCTACAAGCTTCTTACCTGTGGGTACAGTGAATAACTCTCTGCATTCCTTACCATAAGGGGCATGTATGCTAGGCACTTGAGCTAGGTTAGGGTAAGCATGACTTGCTCTAGCTGTTACGGTTGAGTTGGTATTACATGTACCGTGTAGTTTACCGCCAGTCTCTAACTTAAGCCATGCCTGATTACCTGTAGCGAGTTGAGCAATTCGTTTATCTAAAAGGAAATGCTCGGCTAATAGTTTAGCAGCTGGGTAATTCAACTTACTTAATACTACATCATCTACCTTTGGTTTACCATCAGGTGTAAATTCTTTAGGCTTCCAACCATAAACATCTTTAAATCTTTCAGCAACATGTTGTCTGCTGGATGGATTAAATGTGACTGTCTCTTTCTTAATAAAAACTTCACCTTTAACATACCCTCTAGACTTGTTGTTTACTTTAGGTGTGAATGGTGTCTCTTTAATTATAGGCTGGAAGAGTTCTTGTAACTCATCTTCTATTTCAAATCTTCTAGCATTTAGTGTAGAGAATAATTTAGTAGCTTTGTTTAAATCAAACATAAAGCCATGCTGTTCTTGTCTAAATATTATACTAGCAACTTCATGTTCTAAATCCATAGCTGCTTGTGAGTAACCCTTCTTTTCTATAGCGTTGTATAACCCTGAGTTAACTAGCACGTCTTGCTTACAGTATGCTAACATCTCAGCTGTAAACTCTGACCAATCAGTTTCTATGTGTGCCTTGTATGTACCAATGCGGTGTCCCCACGATTCAAGACTGTGGCGACCTATTAGTTTAGGCGGAAAATCTTTTCTTTTAAAGTCTGAGTCTCTTATGTCAGGGAATAATAATCTAGTAGCTATGATAGTATCAAATGCTTTTCCTCTAGGTTTAAAGTTATAAAACTTTTTTAAGACTGGAATATCAAACTTGATTATATTGTGTCCCACTATTAAATCAGCCTTAGTTAATTTCTTAACGGCAGCTTCATTGCTCAGGTGTAGTAACTCTCCTTTATCTATGTCATACATCACAATGCAATGTACTTTGGTAGCGTCTGTCAGTAGACCGTTGGTCTCAATGTCAAATATGTACCTCTTCATTATTTCTCCATTTTAATTTTGCGTTTCTTTTTTAAATAATTTTCCCATGTATCTTTTAGTCTGCACTCATGTGTATCCACATTTACATACAGTATCCTTACACCTAATTCTTTTGCTCTAGCACCCACAATACGGGAACATTCCCATCCACTCTTTCGGTAGTAAGCTACCTTAAAGTCTATAAGAATTTTCTTCCCAGTTTTTTGATGAACAGCAACAGCATCTATACATCCATGCGGTGCTACATTCCTGAACACCCAGTAGCCTTGCTTGACTAACCACGCACAGCCAATGAGCTCACCGTAGTGACCCTTATCATTTTTATTCATAGTTTTATTTTGATAATCTTTTGTATTACACAAGTAGGTATGATTGTTGAGCTGCCTACTTCATTTACTTTACCATCTGAATCTACATTGAAGTCACTAACTAAACGTGTGACCTTCCTATCTCTCTTAATAAGCCACCCACTGGATATGCAGACAGGTAAGTAATCACTGGTGACATCCTCTACACTACGCCATCCAGCGTCTGACTCTATGTCTACCCAGTAGACCATAACAAATTCATATTTGAATATGCCTAGCTTGGGTAAGTGTTTAGTTTTCATTAATGAAGGTTGTGTCTTACTACTTCTATTTGCAAGGCACGCTCATCTCCCTCAGCCACAAGCTTATCAAGTGCTAGATTTAACAAGTCTTCTCCATCATCAGTAGCTATTGAAATTTTTATCAGTCTCCTAGTAGAAGCTGTTTCTGCTAATGCGGATATTAATATACTTGACCAGTTAACATAATCATATTTAAAAGTCATTGTGGATATCATCCTTTGTCTCCTGTAAACATCCTGTTTCTAAATCATAATGTAAAGTACAGGCTAATCCTGTCTCTCCACTAAACCTATTCTTCAACACGTTCACACGAGCAATGTTACCTTCTGATTGTAAATCTCTTGACATACTTATAATCATATCAGATAACTGTCCGATTGACGCACTCCCTCTTAAACTATTCATGGATACAGCCACACCATCCTCATAACCTTTGTTTCCTTCAGGTCTCTTCAAGTGTGATACAAGTATCAAGCCTATGCCTGTCTCTTCCACTAATGTCCTAAGTTTAGATACTGTGTAATCAATAAGCTTACGCTCATCATTTGTAGTCTCATCCCCAATAGCTGATAGTGCCATATGTAGATGGTCTAAGATTACAAAGTCTACCTCGCATCCTTTAGCTAAGTATCTTATCTTAGCCAATAGATTATCACTAGCTGTTGAGCCGAAGTGATTGTATAAATAAAAGTCTCCATTGCCTACGGTAGAGTCAAAGACTTTTTTCATTTCAGAATCTTTGACTCCTTCCCTTGTCAGGTGTAACGGCTTGCCCATCTCAATACCCATTATGCCAAGAACACTACGCTTGACATTCTCTTCAAGAGCTAGATAACCTACCGAATATTTTTCTTTCAATAAGTGAAGGGCTAAGTGACGGCAAAAAGAGGATTTCCCAACGCCACTACCAGCTGTTATTGTAACAAGTTCTCCTTTACGTAGACCATGTGTTTTAATATTAAGAGAGGGGAATGGATACTGAACGGTAACATAATCGTCTTCCTTCTGTATGTCATCCCATAAGTCTGCACCTAATACAATACCATCAGGTCTATAAGCTTTCGCTGACCATATACAATCTGTTAACTCTTTAACTTTTCCAGCTACTAACATTTCGTTAGCGTCTTTCATAGGTAGAGTACAAACTTTAGCTTTGTTAGGTGAAAAGATTTTAGCACATTCCAACGCTGCTTTTTTACCAGCGTCGTCTTGGTCGAACATAAGTACAACGGTCTCGAATGATTCAAGCCACTCTAACTCTTTAAGTAAATCTTTCTTAGCACCTTGAGCACCAGTCTTAACTGATACTACAGGAAACTTATTTCCATTTACTTTAGAGACAGAGAGACAATCAATCTCACCCTCAGTAACAATAACCATCTTACCTTTGTCACGCCATAAGTGTTGACCGAAGAGCGTCCCGTCTTTAGCTTCACCTATCCACTGAAATGATTTATCAGGGTAGCGTAGCTTCTGTGCAACTAATACTCTATCTCTATCGTAGTAGTTAGCAATCTGAACAGGTCTCTTATTCGACTCACCAATTTCATAATTAAATTTCTGTAGTGTATCGAAGTCAAGCTTACGTTTAGTTAAAGGGGTAACAGTTCCGTGTACAAAATTGTAATCGGCTGTTGTAGTTGCGGGTGCTGTCATTTGTTCTCCATTTTTATGATAACCACATCCAAAGCAATACTCATGTCCATCTGTATAGACACCAAGATTATCTTTAGACCCACACGCTGGGCATGGTGCGTGGTGTAGGAATGTGCTGTCGTCTTCTTTCATTTTTACCTCACTATAAGGGGCACTTTACTAATCGTAAGGTAACTCCTTAGTTTTATCCAAAGCCTTAGCTATCTGATATGAAACCTCACCAGCTGCTGACCTGTAAGATTTTTCACATAGTTTATCTATCATAGCTTTAACATCTCTAGTCACTACTATCTGTGTATATTTTGCTTTACGCTTTTCAACTAGTTCTTTTTGTTTAGCGTCCATAACTATCTCTCCTATTTGATACGTCCATCAATTCATTCACACAAAAGTATGGACATTTTGTTTTATTATTTATATCTCTATGTCCTATCAGCTGTGCTGAAGGATAGAGTTGTCTTAATTCATCTATAACTACTCTCAATGTAATGTATTGTTGGAAGGTATAATTACAGTCAGGCTGACCGTCTTCTCCCTGTCCACCTATCATACATATACTCACTGAGTTAGCATTAGTACACTCACCTGTGCTGTCATCAACATGACCACCAGCAAGGTTAATGTCTCTACCATTTTCAACGTACCCACTCCTGTTTATAATCTTATGAAAACCACAAGAAAACCAACCGTTCTTTCGGTGCTGTGCGTCTAGTTCCTTACGTCCAATATCATCACAAGGCGGTGTCTCGGAAGAACAAACGACTATGAAGTTCGTTTCTTTTCTTTCGTTTCGCATAACCACTCCTTTGGTACATGTTTGTCAGCATACTTAAAACCATATTTAGTACACCACATAGCATATGTTGTTTTACTTCTCTTACTTATCTTTGAAGCTGACCTACTGAATACAAATCTAATATCTAAATCAGGATACTGTTCCTTAATTAGTTTCATCTTCTGTCTATCAGCTGTCACAAATAATCCTTTAGTCTCTACAAAAATGTCAGAGGCGGGCAAATAGAAGTCAGGTGTATAGGTATGTAGTTTCTCAGGTTTAATATATTTTAATTTAGTTTCTTCAAACTCATACTGTACTTTCTGACTCCTTAACTCTGCCGCAACAGACTCTTCAAGTCCCGACCTAAAGCCGTGTATCAATCCAACTTTTTTAGAAGTCAGAGGTTTCCTCGTCTTGTTTTTTAGGTGTGCTCTCCATGTCATTTGTAGTCTCCTTTGGGGCTTGGTATCCATCAACTTCATCAAAGCCAAAGCCTTTAGCGTTACCGCCACCACCTTCTACTAGATTAGTTATTTGTACGGCTCTCAATCTCATTGAGACTCCCGCACCTACCATAGATGTGAAATAAGGGATGAGTTCAGCTGAGACTTTCATCTCACTGCCTGACCATACGCTTACATCTTTACCAATAGGTTTACCACCAGCGTCAAACATAGCTACACGGTTAGGGATTATTGTCCCGTCCTTAGTAACTATCTGTGCTTTACATTTAAATTTAAAGATAGTGTTGCCAGTCTCTTGACCGTCATCATCCATCTCTTCAAAGTAAGGTGCGTCAGCAGTCTTAACTTTCTTGCCTTTAGCTTTTTCTTGAGCGTCCTTAGTACTAAGTGCCAACACTCTGTCAATGCTCTGCATTAACTCAGCGGCTTCTTCAGTCTTAAGAATTAAGTTGGTCTTGTAATGACCTGTCTCATCAAAGCGTGTGTCAGGTGTAGATAACCAAGCGTACTGGCTTGTACCTACAGGTGTCACAATCTTTTCATAGTTTTGTGCCATAATTTTTATCTCCATTTTCTGTTGTTGTATCTATAAAGGGTACTTTAGTAAATGTCAGCAGACAGTTCAAATTTAACTACTAATTTACCGCCATACTCTTTCACTCTGTCAGAGGCAATAGTCAATTCTCTTAATGTCTCTTCTAAGTTGGCATACTTAACCCTAATCACAGGTGTGATTGTTTTCTTAGGTGTCTTATATTTTCTATGCTTTTTAGCTTTACTATCGTAGTAAACATCTCGCTCTCTAATTTCATTTATTATTATGTTATTAAACTCCATCATTTTGTCTCCTATTTTGTTGATTTGTTTATGCAAAGAAGTAATCACATTCTCTAAGCAACTGCACATCCAAGTCACCCTTCTCTAATTCTTCAGGTAACTTATCGTGTAGGTCTACAGGTAACTGTGACTTCACATCTTCTTTAAACTCTTTAAGTACATCTGTCTCTGTGAATGTCTGAATGAAAGCCTCTTTAAGGCTGACACTTAACATCTCTACATCTCCAGCTGTTGTCCCAAAGCTATCATGAACGTTGCAGAAATTACTGACCCCATTCTTATTAGCAATGTTAACAGTTCGTATCATAGCCGCCGAATCCAGTGAGTGCACAAAGTTAGGTGCAACACCATTGGACATCCTTAGCTTATCAGTCTTGTCTGTCTCTTCTTTGATTCTAGGCTTTATAACTTCACCCATTAGCATAGCTTTGACTCTCTTAGACTTCATCTCAGGATACGACTGATACACAGGGAATCCAACTGGTGTCACCCAGTGAATAGGTAGTTGCTCTTTAGCTACCACCTTAGCAATAGACTGCAAGTAAGCCATACCTTTACGGGCTGACTTCAAGTTGTCTCCTATGCTCTCCCAAATAATACCCGCAAGATAGATAGAAGGTTTGAACATGTCCTCAAAGGGATGTATCTCTCCTTTATCTTTTCTTTTGGTCAAGTCTTCTACCACAAAGTCAGTGCATGAGTACCTTGTTGAGCCATAACATATGGTCATGATACTACGCTTAGTTGTTGTACGTTTAACACCAAAGTCTAACCACTGCTGAGCAAACTCTTTGCCCTCTTCTGCTTCAACTTTTAAACGCTTGGTTACAACATCAGCTACTAACTGATAGATGTCCTGTGGTTTATCACTAGGCACTACATTGACTAGCCTACCCGCTTCTTTATCTTTTAACATAAGCGAATATAATTGTAGTCCATTGCATGACCCATCTATTGCTACTGGTAGATTAGAAATGAAACCATAGCCCTCATTCTGAAAGCGTATCCACTCATCACACCATGCAAGAAACTGGAACGGTGAGTCAGCATCTTCCCACTCTCTATTTGAGATAGGGTCTTCAGCTACACGCCTTATCCAATCCATGTTGTTCTCATCCATAGCCCACTGAGCTCGTTCTTCAAGTGTAACTTTATCATTACCCCAAACATTTGCCCCGTGCACAGCTAACCAAAAGCCACCGCTATTGTCTTCCGTTATCTCTTTACCATGAGAGAATGACAGTAGAGCCTTAGCCCCACTGATTCCCTGATAGTTTAAAAATGCGGGGACACAATAGGCTCTGCCCCTGAAGTCTAACTGTAATGGGAAATAGATATTACTATAGTCTTTAAACTTATCTCCTTCCCAAAGTATTTTGGCGTATAGCAATCTCTTAGAAAACATCCTTGAGTTCTCTGTATGACAGATAACAGCCTGTTTCTTCCACTCCTTACGTGACACTGGATTAGTGTCTATGTCATGTGGTTTGTTAGGTATAGGTATATCTTTTATAGGTGGCATTCCACCCATAGCCTCTCCCCTGTCCCATGCATACTTCATAACATCAAGTACAAAAGTATTTATCTTAAAGCCTGTAGACTGCATAACATTGACAGCATTGTATACTTCAGGCATGTCAAAGTTCTCTAGCTCACGCTTAAAGATTTTATTCTTCTGTTTAACTAGGTCTAACTCAGGTAACTCCTTAGTCCAGTAGCCACCACCTGTAACTGATGTCCATTGTTTGGGCGGCATAACTGTAGGTAGATACTCAGGACTTAACAGCTCATTAAAACTATTACGATTGGTTATCCATTCTCTAGTCTTGGCAGTCTGTTTGATAATCTTGGTACGCTTACGGTTAATAACCTCAATGCCCATTTCAATCATACCTGTAGCTTCTATCATGAGTTCAACCAAACGGATACCAAGCTGTAACTTAGTACTTGTGTCCCACTCTTCCCACTCAGCTACATCATCTCTCTTAGCTGACTCTCTAAGTTTTCTACGCTTATAAGAATAATTCCATGAGCGTTTATCGAGGTCAGTCTTGACTGCCTCATACAACTCAGGGTTTAAGTTCTTAAAGTTCTGTAAGGCTATCTCAGTCTCAATCTTACCACCCAATGATATAGCCGTAGCTGTCAATGGTTTATGCTGAGTGATTGTATTGATGATATGTTTAGCTGTAATCAAAGCTGATATCTCAGGCTCTACATGTCTTAACTTTGTAAAGGCTTTTTGTGGCTGACCTATTGATTCAGCATTGCTCTCTAGGTAAGTCTGTACGGCTTGAGCTAAAGGTCTAATCGTTTGTGAAACCATGACTTTACCATAGCTAGTCACTGATTCTTCTTCACGCTGAACATGTGAGTTCCTACGCTTATTGACTCGCTGTTTCCCCAGTCGAATCATCTCTTCTTCATGTTCTACCTCATCAACATACTCATTGATGTTCTTAAATATCTCGGTCATATAGAATAAACTCCTTAAGTTAATGTGTTTATAATTGGTGAGCAGTTTAAGAGTCGTGCTCAGGACAGAGGAAAAATCCTTTGGTATCTATAAAGGGTACTTTAAAATTCCTTGCCCCAGTCAATGGTATGCGGTTGCTTGCTCAGTGACGGATGTTTACCAGTAATTAAGTAATCCTGATACACGACTCTCCTCACTGAATCATGCTGTCCAAAGTCTCCCCAATCTAGACTCCTCAAGTATTGCTTGTAGTGTCTCTCTTTTACAGCGTTAAACTGTCCCGCTTGTTCTGTTGTTAGTTCGCACATATTTTTATCTCCTCAGTTATGTTACCTACATTGTCTTCAATGAATTTCTTTATCTTTATAAAGTCTAGTTCAACAACATCTGCATTGGTTTTAGTTGTAAATTCAATGGTGAATTTTCTAGGTTCAATCATCTCAGCAATACAATCATCCAGTTCTTTAAAATTTACTTTTATCATTCTGTTATTCTCCTCTTAGCTATTATTACAAAGTCATAACCCTCAGCGTCTGTATCTAAAGGCATGACATCATTTACCACTTTTAAGACATTGGCTTTACCGTCCCAATATCCACCTATCCACATAGGTGGGACTGCTTCCCAACCATGCTCCTCTAAATGTTTTATTTGTTTTTTAGTTAGTTCCATTTTATCTCCTCTGTGTGTTGATTAAAGTACCCTTATTAGTGTAAATGCTCAAGGGTTAACTATAGCTATCCCCTGAGCTGATACTCCCCATAACTATCCTACCTACACTCTATCTATGTTAGCCATGTACCAATGGTCACCAATAAACCTATTGCGTCTACTTGGCTCATCTCCCATGAGAATCTCTTGCTGTAGCTCACCACAGGACATCTGTGAGTATGGTTTGGTCATCTTATGTACTCTAGCATTCCAAAGCTTACCTCTAACCACATACTTGAGTGTTTTGGTGTGAGTGTAATGAAGTAGTACGCCCTGTCTAATCAGGTTATTCACCTGTCTATTGAGCTGACTACCTTTACGCTTTGGATAAGCTATCCGTAAGTACTCTAAGAATGTCCGTTTCTTAAACAGGCAATCCTTAGTACCTACGCCATCCTCTAGCATAACCTTGAGTATTAAGTCTTGGACATTCTCAGGTGTCTCAGGCTCATCCTCAAAGTATGATAAGAGATACTTATGTTTATCTTTATCCATTTGTTTTCCTCTTATTGTTATAGACGCCTCACGGCGTTTCGAGTATTTAACTCTCGTCAGTATAACTAGTCTCTTAGTCCTCTTAACATAACCCCTACTCCCTTTGTATTTAGGTTTATACCTAGTGTTCTGACTATTATTAAGTCCCTATTTAATTGTTTTTGATATATCTTAAAGTATTTAAGAGTCTTGTCATCATCATCCCCTATGACTTGGTTAAGAATATCTATAGCTTTATCTATATCTGCGTCCATTTTCTCCTCAAGCATTCTTAATGCCTTACGCAGAAATTTTATCTCAGCATTTATTAAGTTCTCATCATATTTTTCTGTTGTCATCTTTAGTTTCCTCTGTGTGTTAATTGTTTTGCTTTTAGTCGGAGTGTTTAGACCCCTGTATTTTACGCACAACATAATTACTTAAGTCACTGGTTATCATTTGTTTTCCATCCATGAATGAGCCATGTTTAGGTCTGTCTACTAAGTCAGATGCTTCTAAGTAATTAAGAGCGTAAAGAAGTATCTCAGCCTCTACTCTACTTATATCTAATTTCATAATGTTTCCTCTCTGTGTTTGTTATAGACACTGACTACTCAAACGCTCAGCTTAAAGTGGCTACTAAGTAGCGTTATAGCTTTGCATTTCGTCAGTGTTTCGACTATGTAAGTCTCATCAGTATAACTACTTGTCTACTAGATTGAATTTACTGTAGTTAGCCCTTAACTCTGAGATAGCGTCGTAAACATCACTTATGTTTTCTGCTAACTCTTCACCGTCTTCATCATCAAAGACATAATCAGGTATTGAGTTATCCAATGTCTGCATAGCTTTTTGTAGTTTAGTCCAACCCAAGCCTTTAAATTTTACATTTTCCATCTTTAGTTTCCTCTGTGTTAATTGATTGTTAATCTGCTTTTACTTGTGATGTTCGTGTACTTGTATCCAATCATTTTTATTGTCTGACCAAACAAAAGTAACCCCTAAGACACCCTCTAAGTAGTCCTTAATGTGTCCTGATTGTGTCAAATTATATTGAGTATCTTCACGCTCTCCATCGTCATTATAACGCCATGATTGGTCTTCCTCTTTTGCTTGGATATAAGCACATTCCGACTTTAAGTCTTCCAATAGTTTATCTTTTAACTCATCATACGCCTGTGCTTTAAAATGTGCTTTATTCATAATTTTCCTCTCTGTTATTGGTTAAGACGCCTCACGGCGTTTCGGATATAGAATCCTCATCAGTTAACCTATCTCTTCACCCATTCCATGAACGGCACTACCATAATCATACCCACTAGACAGCCAAACATGACATATAAAGCCCATTCTAACTGTCCCGTGACTAGAAAGCCTACACCATCAGAAAAAGTATTTCCCAGACCGCCAGATATGGATGCTAGTACTACTGGTGTTAATACTGCTCTTGCAAAGTATCTCTCAAGGTATGTTTCAACGCTTGCTAAGGTGTAGTAAATACCCACGATTAGCAAGACATTGTCCACATAACCCATAATGAATATTATTAAGTTATTATCCATTAGCCACCTCTGTTGTGAAGAGCCCGTCTTTATCAAAATAAGGGTATTCAGAGTATAGACAGTTATTATGACCGTATACAACGTTCGCATGTGCTGAGTCTATATGGTGTTGACCTACCTCATAGCTAACATCACGGCTAGAGCCCTGAGAGCCTAGAAATCGTGTTATTTGCTTGCTAGTGGTTGGTGAGTACTTACGGCTAGTAAATAGCCACTCAGTGCAACGTGAAGCGTCCGTATCATCTCTAAATGCTACAGGCGTATCATAAGACACTAGTACCGTTATCCCCTTATTTTGCATTAGTCTAAGATTAGACTTATTAGTAGTCATTCCTAAATGTGTTATATATGTTTCTTTCATAATTATCCTCTTTGTTAGTGTTTACCGTTTCGACTTAATTAGTCTCATCAGAATGGACAATATCCATTGACGGTTGACGCCCTAACCTTAATAGGTCAGAACGCCTTTTTCTATATCTCGCATTATCATTTGATATTGCATTCTAGTTATCTTATGTGCTTTGAGTTCGTCCTTAGCCATATCGATATTAACCTCGACTCTGTAGTCATAGTCTTGTGTCTCTTTTATAATTTGTTTTACATTCATATTATTTATCCCCTGTTATAAAGTGTTGTTCGTTGTCTATAGTCATGTATATGCACTCTTGTCCCATCATTTTACACATCATTCTAGCCCTAAACCTTAACCAATCTTCAGCATCTATTGCTTGCTCGGCTGATAGGTGGAATTCATAAATGCGTTGATTATCTACATATTGAACATCACCATCAAACCAATAGCCCTTAGCATCTGTCACAGTGAAGCCCGTGATACTAGTCGGCTTAGTCATACTTTGAATAAAGCGTGTATGCCAGTTATCCAATGACTTACCGTTATTGTCTTCCAATGGTAAATATACTTTGATTATTTTCATTTTTATCCTCTTTGTTATGTGTTTCTGTGGTATCTCTTCAGGCACGGCTACCAATACCGTACGACACAACACCGCCTCTCACTTATCATTAAGAGCTTGCCAAACTCTCAGCCATTCCTGACTGACGAATACTCAACCCGTGTTGTGTACCCGCTTCATGCCTCAACGGTGCTTGACCCAATTTGTCCTACACTTGTAGACTTAGTCAGAAGGTCTCGACTCGGTTACCCTTATCTTATGCATGAATGTTTTTTTGTCTCGGTGGCTATGCCCCACAAATAGAAGACTATATGGTTGTACATACTATGTCAACACCATGTCTGCAATTAGATGTAATTAATTTACAGATGTGCGTATTCATTGGGCTGTAGCCTGAAAATAAATTGAAACAAATAAAAATAGACCCGAGAGCACATACACGCCGAATAATTCTGAGTCCACCAAAGTCCCGCTAATGTGACCCTATATGTACCACAAGCCAGCCTAGTGTTGACTTTTGAAAGCGTCACAGCGACTAATTATAGGTATGAACGGGGGAAGAGCCTTTGGCTCATATACGAATACCACCTCATATTTTTCTACCAAATGTGAGCCATAATAAACCAAGATAAAATCAAAGTAAGAATAAACTCAACTATGGATATCTCAGGTCTAAGCCAATAGGTTCTTATATAGGGACTATTAAGGAGTAACACTCCAATAATAACTATGAGTAGTACTTCTAATAGGTACATAATAATGAGTAGTAATTAGGGATAGCTATAGTTAACCCTCGTAGTATTATACTAATAAGGGTACTTTAGTCTTTGTTCAAGGTTTGTTATGGACAAAACCAAAGCCGCCACAGGGAAAAATGAAAGAAAACCTATGACGACCAAAGTCTAATCTATATCTTCAGTTTCCCATTTATAATCAGTAAAAGCATCTCTAAATTTAGTAATAGGTGTTTTAAAAGCATCCTCTTTTACTATCCCTTTATCTAAGAAATTACGTACATTACCAGCCCCAAGCTGAAGCATTGGTAACACTTTTTTTCTATCAGTTTCAGACATGCCTTTATAAACTTCACTGTTCAATTTTAGCCACTCATCCCCTGATGTTACAAACTGTTTGTAAAACCTATCTTGTAAACGGGGTTTATTCTTAAACTCTTCAAAAGAAGGAATAGGAACACCGAGCTTCTCAGCAGCTTCTTTAATAGCTAATTTACCCATTTGATATCTTCCATGATACAAATTACCCGCTCCACCTGTTATATCATATCTATTGTCTGACTCAATTTTACCGACTCTTGTTTTAACTTCTTCCCATTCATTAGGAGTATATATAAAGTAATCGTCACTCATATCCATCTATCCTTTTTAGTCTTACGACCTGTTGTTGTTTCCATAAACTTATCTAATTCTACATCTAATAAGTCACTCTTGTGTTGCTTATAAGATAACACTTGGTCTCTATCCATAACTTCTACCCAATAGTTAGCTGCAATAGCTAGGGCATCTATTTGGTCATCATGCCTTAGTGCACCTTTGTCTCTTGTTATTCGAGTCATCTGTCTAAACAGTTGGTGGTCAGGTTCAAACTTAAAGTCATCTTTAATAATAGATTCATCTACCACTAACTTATGGTTATTCATGATGGGCTCTAAGGTGTCAATTATACGTTTCTCTTTCTGTATACTATGACGTACCTCTTCTACATTACAAGGGTGTATTTCAGCTAATATGGGCTTTAGAAGCTGTGTTGCCATGCCATCACCAAAGTTACTCTCTATGACTATATCGTTGACCTTATGTGCCTTAGCAATACCCGCTAGTTTACGTAAAGTTTCCTCTGAGTATCCACCATCTAGACCGCCTATAGCAGTCAGATATAAGACACCGTGTAACATCTTAAGGACACAATAAGCTGTCTTATCTTTACCTCGACCCGCTGGGTCAATAGACATTACTGAGCCTTCAAAGTCAGCAAATTCATCTGACATGTATAAGTAAGAAGTGAGTAAATCACCTTTAAGTCCTACATTAGGTATGTCAGGGTCTAATGCTTTGATTTGGTCTTGACCTGAAGCCCACTGTATCTTAGCTGGAGCTTGTTCCCAAGTACTACAACCTGATGCCACTATTAAGTCATTCAGCTTAAGGGGGTACTTGTTAGCATCTGACATAGTGGTATCAAGCATAAACTGTAAGTTAAAGCCTGAGCGACCATAAGAAGCCAAACGCTCCATTAAGTCTAATTCATTGAACCTATCGGGGTCAGTAGGTTTACCTTCTTGGTCTTCTACTGCTGTTATCATTGGAGCTATCTTATGTCCATACCCAATAGTTTGTATTTTGTCAGGATATAAAGCTGACCATATTCTTGTCTTAAAGCCGCGTTCTTCTAGGTCATTGTATAGTGACATCTCTGTTTGAGGTGTACCTAAGAAGATAATACGTCCTATTTTAGGCTTAATAATTGCATCAAACTCTTTTACAGTCTCACCTAATCTGTCTCTCATTAGCTGTGTTTGTGAGTTATTAGCTGATTCTACGTCATCTGCAATGATTAGGTCAGCCCTAGACCCTGTAAGTTGACCTGTAATACCCATAGATTTAACTGAGGGTGCATGTGAAGCTTGAGCTGGAGCTACATCAAAGGATACCTTAGATTGCCTTTGTTCATTACGGGGTATCAAGTGTGATAGTATAGGCATCTCTCCTATTAAACGTTGTGTAAACGTTGAGAAGTCATCAGCCCTACTTTTAGATGCTGATACTACTAAGATGTTCCTTTGAGGGTTCATGAGTAGTTGATGACATACAAATGCACTTGTAATCCATGACTTACCTACACCCCTAAACGCTTCTATTACTAGACGTTTGTCAGGTGACTGTAGATAGTCTGCTATATCGTATTGTATTGGAGTAGGTTGAGGAAGATTTAGATGCTTCCAACATAGATATAGAAAATTCTTAAAATTATCTACTCCTTTAATTTTATTCTTCTGTATCAAAAGGTAAATCCTCTAGTATGTTCTCAGCTTTCTCTACAATGTCAGGGCTTGAGTAAGTCTTGCATATATCTAAACAGACTTTCATCTCAGAAGCTGATACTTCTTCACCTGACTTAAGCTTTCTGTATGCGTGAGCCACTAGTAATACGGGTAACTCTTCTACAATTCTGCTTACTTCTTCTTTTTTTTCTTCTTCCATATTAATATCCTGAGAGTGGGTTCTCCTGTTGTTCTACTTTTGTTCTTAATATAGCCATCTGTTCTTTGATATCAGCTAATTCCTGTTTAATAGGTGTAATATCAGGCGTAGATTTAGCCTCAAGTACCTCTAAACGGTTCATTACAGTCCCTACTTGGACAAATAAACCACCAAAGGTCATGATGAGTCCTACAATTCCAGCTATTACCTTGATGTCCATATCACCTCTCTATCAGGATAGTTGTTATTTGGATATATATTCCTTATGTCTACATAACTAATGCTAGTGTAAACATCTAAGTTACCACCATCTATTGTTGGCTGGTTATCAAATAAGCTATTGTTAACATTTGTATATTCTTTTAGTAAACCATTAGTACTTTGCATAGCCTTAGCTACTAGGTATTGAACAGCCTTTAACTGGTCAGCTACTCTAGGTATCTTCACAGATACAGCATCTTGTATGTTGTCTACTTCTAATCCAAGTACCTGACTAGTTTCAGCAGAAGCTGTTTGAGTAGGGCTTTCAGCTCTTCCTCTTGTTTCTCCTTCTCCTCTAGATACATCTGTTCTTGGTTCTTCTCTTGTTTCTTCGGCATTTTTTATCTCCATTGTTTCTTCTTTTGCTTCCATAACGGGAGCTTCTTCTATTATCATCACTTCTTCAAACTCAGGCTCTATAGTTTCCACAGACATTTCTTCTATGGGCATAGGCTCAGGTTTAAATACTACTAATTCTTCTTCAAATTCTATTGTTAAGTCCTCAAAGTAAGGGGTTTCTTCCACCTTAACGTCCATAACAGGGACATCTAAGACTTCAAAGTTATTTAAAATGAAATCTTTTATAACTAAATCTTCTAATACCTTAGTTATTTCTTGTACTTCTGTAGCTGTTAATAAGCTAGGGCTCAACACTAATGATGGATTTCTTAAGTCAACACCCCAGTGACCGTCTGATTGTGTTGATTCAGTAAAAGTAAACCTAGATGTTATAGCATAATCTGTAGCAGACGCATTATTACCTACAATAAAGTCATCAGAATAAGTAATATAGCTACCACAATTATTATAACCACAAGGTTCACCTGTAATATCTCTTGTTTGTGTTATAACAGAGCCATCAGTACCTATAATAGTCTGCTTAAACTCCGTGTTACTAGTTGTGTTGTTCCAGTGCCATACATCAGCTTGCAATGTAGACGTAAATCCATTCTTTATCTGTGTTTCAGTTAACCCTTGAGAAGCATTTACTGTAGTTTCTAAATATTTATTGTGTTCTCCAGCAACAATAGAGTTACCATGATTGTGGTCGTTAGTTCCTGACCATCCATTAGCAAACTCACTGCCGTTATACATTGTAGAATTAAGTAAGTTATCTGCACTTGCACTAATTGCTATAGTTAGACCTAGTATTAAAACTGTTTTATTCAGCATTCCAAGTCATACTCCTTGCACCTATATATTCAGGTTTAGAAAGTTCTTTTTTCCAACCTTCCTCAGCTGCCTTTCCAATTTTTCCCTGATGTGGACACCAAGTCCCAGCTTGTGCCATAGCCTTAAAGATAGCCTCATCTTGGCAAAGTAATGACACTGCTGCCACCTTCATACCAAGCTTATTTAATAGCTCAGCTTTGCGTCTCAACTCACACGCTTCGTCCATGTAGTAATTACCCATAGAAGCACTAAAGCCTATAACAGTCATCCCTAAAGATAACGGTATGGTACAGCTGGATTGGGAATAGACAGACATTGCGGGAGCATTAGCTGTGTTTACAGCAGTCTTGAGATTTGATGAGTTGTTTGTAGTAGCATTGGTAGTGGTATTCGATGACGAACCTGATTGATAAGTAGTAGCAGCTTCATAAGATTGAATAGCTGTATTTGTGCCACTAGTATTATTCTGTGTTGAGCTAGGGTTATTAGTTGTGACATCTGCATTCACTGTGGATACTAGCAGAATTAAAGCTAATAGTCTCTTCATGTTTTACTTCCTTGTTAATGACCCACCGAAATACAACCCAATGATTGAGAAGATTGTATGAGACTGTAGGCTTGTTATAAATATTGAGTTCCCTTCTTTCCACACTGAAGTTTCATAGCTTGAACCAAATATCCACCAGCCTGAGTCGACTTCAGATATGATTTGATAAACCACAGTTACATCAGTAAAGATTGGAGCAACAATAGGGACTACTATAATAGAGAATACGCACATAAGTGCAATAGCTCTTCTAGTATGTTTAGTGTGGACATCTGTGACATTACGAGCTTTGTCAGTTTGTTTAGCTGCAAAACCAGCACGTTGCATTAATATCTTTTGTTTCTCAGCTTCTGCTTGTCCTTTCTGTGCCATGATAGACATTACGCCACCTAGTACAGTAGAGCCTAGCATTGATAAGAGTTCCATTGGTATCATCTTGAGTAAAAGTATCCTGTTATTACAGCTCCGATAGAGCCAACCCACGCTATAAAACTAAAGATACCTTTACCTTTAGCAAAATCAAAAGTGAGTTTGTCTATTTTGTTTTCTAATTTATCGAGACGGTCAGCTATATATTTATAATTGTTATCCATTAGTATGCCAACGCTATTCTTCCGTTAGTTCCTACAATACTTGCTTGACTAAAAGCCATGTATACATATTTGTAGTTTGTCCAGTTATGAATACCATCAGTATCTTTTAGTTTAAACCCATTTGAGTAGATATCCATATCACCTTGATTATGCTGTTCTGCCGAATTTAAATCTAGTTTTAACTTTTGTTCTGTTAGGTTTCCAGTTATACCCGCATCATTATTTGCTTCTATTTGTGACCTCGCGATATCTGCTACTTGCCAACTCTCTGCCCCATCACTTCTTTTAATCCAAACCATACTTGGTTTAAACCCTGTGTAAATCATAGAACCATCAGCATTATTAGTCATACCAGTGTATGCACCAAAGTGAGAGAACCCTTGAGTTTGTGCAAAGACATAAGCTACATAAGTTGAGCCATTGGTGTTTACTCCAGCATGAGTACCGATTGAAAAGACTGCTGTTGTTGGAGCTGTATCGTTCCATCTATTTGCATCATCAGCAGTTCCAGCATTAGTATTCATTTCTAAGTAATCTGTTTGTGGGTCTGAAGTAACTACAGTTGAACCGTGATAAACTTGCCAACCCTCAGCAGCATTTAATCTTTTAACCATTATACATTTTGGTGACGTTCCAAGTCCATGTGCTAGTGTTCCAGCACTCCCTGTACCTGTATATTGTACTATTGAAAAACCACTGGTTGTATTAGCTTGATATACTGAATCAATAGTTCCAACACTTGTAGCAGAAGCATCATTTGTAGTAGTTGTACCACCATTGGCTTTCCACATCCATGTACCAAATTGATTTCCATTTGTATTGTTTATTGGTTGTGCTGACATTGTTGACACAGTGAATCCATCACTAGTAAAACTTGCTAAAGAAGTTGATGTTGCTGTTATATCTGTTACACCATTTTGCGAATAGTTTTCGTTTAGCGTTAACCATTTTTGAACACCTCTTGATGAATCATAACAACCCCAATCATTTGCAGCAGTTCTGTCTTTAATCCAAACCATATCAGGTTTAAATC
>TARA_R110000765_G_scaffold23336_5_pt1 | contig 29596 bp, 24 predicted proteins | sample TARA_R110000765 | Tara Oceans TARA_R110000765 (sample SAMEA4398168) | marine metagenome | biome: Polar Biome; feature: [MES] marine water layer (ENVO:01000295) within the mesopelagic zone...; material: water (ENVO:00002006), including particulate matter (ENVO:01000060) such as...... | reverse complement strand
TCAGCTTCGGTTGCGAACTCACTGTCAGCGAGTTGCGTTTGCCAAACTTGATTAGCGGACTGTTGCTGCGGCGTTAAGCGATTGATCGCCTCAACATTGCCATGTAATTTACCCGCGACATTTTGTTGTAAGTTTTTCTGCTCGTTAAGTACATTTTGATGCCCAAGCAATGCTTGTTCTTGCGCTTGTTGCTTTTGCTTTAATTGTTGACGCACTTGCTGAGTATTTTGTTCACCAAATAAGCTATAACGTTTAATTTTTTCTTCAGTAAGTTGCTGTTCTAACGTATTCAACTCTGTTTTTAAGCTTTGCTCAGAAGTATTTAACTGCTCTACGTTGTTATCGACTATTGCCCGTCGTTGCTGCAATTGCTGTAATTGTTCGTTATCAATGCTAACGGCACTTAATGCTGTTTGATAAGCGCTACTTTGCTGCTCAAGCTCATTTATCCATGCTTGCTGTAATTCTACTAAAGCATTAAATTTATCTTGTGCAGCATCAGTTTGTGTTGCATCTATATCTGTTTGATTAAAAACAGTAAAACAATCAGGCAGAGTTAGGTGACTCGCTTGCATAAACGAGCTTAACTTTTGCCACTCTTGCGATATTTGCGTTAATTTAAGCATCAGGCTTTGCTTGTTTTGCTCAGTTTGTTGTCTAAATTGCTTAAGTTGTAACGTTTGATTTTGGCTTTGATTAGACAAAGTTATCAGCTGTTTTTCTTGCCCGGTCAGTAATGTTACTTGCTGTTGCTGAGCCTGCTTTAATTGCTGTAGTTGGCTGTTGGCATTATTGAGTTGCTCAAAATGTTGTTGACGAGCCTGAATATTCGCTTCTATTTGCGCAAATTCAGATAGCTCAACATCAAGCGCTAATAACGTGCGTTGTGCAAGCCATTGCTGCGCTAAATATTGTTGTTCTTGTTGTTTTACGGCTTGGTTTTCGCCAACAAAATTAAGCTTTTCTTTTAACCTGTCTTGCGAAGACGACAAGGTTTTCCCTTGCTGTTCAAGCTGCTCTAAAGCCAAGGTTAATTGCTTTAATCGGCTTTGTTGCTCATTTTTATCACCGTTGTTAGCACTAAGCGCCTGATAATCACCAATAGCAGGATGTTGCTGTGAGCCGCATAACGGACAAGCTTGGTCCGTTTTTAAGTTTGCTCGATGTTCACTTAACGACATAATCGTTTTTTGTTGTTCAACAATTAATTGCACATCAGTCAATTGCACTTTTTGCTGTTTATATTGTGCTCTTAATGGCTGTAATTGCTCGACTATGCTAGCTAATTGCTGATTATCGTCATTCAGCGTTTTATCAATATCTTGTAATTCTGTTGCTAACGTTTGATAACGTCTGGCATTTTGCATAATTTGCGCTTGTTCGGTAACCATCGACTGCATATTATGCAACTGCTGACTAAGCGCCTGTTCATTTTCACATTGGTGTTGTGCTAATAACTCACTTATCGCACTTTCTTTCGAAGCGAGCAGTACTTGTTGCTGCTTAAATTCAGTATCAAGCGTGGCAAATTTTTGTTCATCTTCAGCCATCGTATGGGTTAATGCTTCAGCTTGCTTTTGTAGCGTTACACCTTGCGCCAGTAACTCAAAACTCAATTGTTTATCATTAACCATTTGCGCATGCATATTACGCCATAATGGTAAATGCTCAGGCAATGGTGCCAAGTGCTCTTGCTGCCCGATAAATGCTTTGGCTTGCTCTATTTTCTCTTGCTGAATTTGCTGTTGATTCAACAGTTGCTTGGCTTCTTTTTTCGCTTGTTGCGCTACTTCACTCGCGCTTGTTAAGCGACTAACCTGTTGACTTTGTTGCTCCGTGAGCTGAGAGATTTTGCTATCTAATGGCAGTACTTGTTCAACAATTAATTGTTCTGTCGCTTGTTGCTCTTTGACAAACACATCATGGGCTAATGAAAACTCAGCTAGTGCTTGCTCTGCGACACCAACTTGATCTGCACTTTGTTTCGCATCTTGCTCAAGAACTTTAGCCTGCTCATTAAGCTCAGTAAGTTGTTGATTCACATGATTGAGTTGCTGATATTCAGCGCGTAAGTTTTCCGCAGGCTCTGACAATGCTAAAGCGCGTAATTGAGTCTCATGCTCGCTATGCTTTTGCTGCGCGCTTTGTTCTTGTTGCTCGGCGTGTAATTTTTGCTTATTGGCTTGCTGAACATTCACTAACCAATGTCGAATATGCTGCCAATGCGTTATCTGCGCTTCAAATGGTTGTTGTTGTGCGCTAACTTTTTCTAGTTCGTTATCAATAGCTTGCTGCTGCTCAGGCGTTAATAACTGCAGGCCTGAGTTTTTTGCTTGTAGTAGCTTTAATTCATTACTCGCGTCTTTGTGCTGTTCAAACACCGCTTTAGAAATGTCACCATAAATTTCACTACCGGTCAGCTCTTCTAATAAATCGGCGCGTTCATTCGCCGGAGCATTTAAAAAAGCGGCAAACTCCCCTTGCGATAACATCATCGACTTTCTAAAACGAGAAAAGTCTAAGCCAGTGATGCGAGCAATTTCATTTCGAATATCAGAAACTTTAGTGGCAATAACGTCCGCTTCTCCTGCGGATTTTTCATCAGTACCGTCAAGGTTAACGTCACCGTTTGGCGTTATTTTCGCTAATTCTGCGGTCGGTTTTTGTAAGTTACCTTCAACACTGTTTTTAGCTCGACGTTGACTCCAAAAAGCACGATACGCTTGACCTTTCACCTCAAATTCAACTTCAGCCAAACAGCTCGTAGTATGGCGGGTCATTAATTGGTTTTGCTTGTCTGATATCGTTAAGCGTGGTGTTTGATGGTAGAGCGCCAAACACATGGCGTCGAGTATTGTCGTTTTACCCGCACCGGTCGGGCCAACAATGGCAAACAAAGCACTGGTGTCGAAAGGCGATTGGGTAAAATCTATTTTCCAATGACCTTTTAGGGAATTAATGTTTTCAAAGCGTAGTGATAATATTTTCATTATTTCTGCTCCGCTTTAGTATCAGAGCTATTATCTCTGGTGCTATTTTTATCTAGAGAAGGCTTTGCAGCGCTGGCAAGTTGGGTTTGCTCTGCTATTTCGAGGTACAAACTATTTAATCGCACTTTACGTGCTTGCTGCTCATTAGTTTCCCAAGGCTCTATCTCCATGCGTGCATCGAAAACGTCTTGCACACTAAGCTCGCTTAAGGTTATTTTTTTCTCATGACTGGGCATTTGCTGACGGGATTTTTTACTGCGCCTAACGAGTAGCACTTCCACGGGTAACTCAGCGACTATTTGCTCAATACGTGCGGTTAAATCTTGTAAGTATTCCGCGCTTTCAATTTCGATATCGAGCCAGATTTTTTCTGCAATATCTGCCGTGTTACTTGCATCTTTGGCGTTCACTGGTTCAGTACTTTGTGTTTTAGCAACGCCAGCAATATCTTCCGATAATGTATCTAGCTGAGTTTTTACCATCGCCAAAGGTTGAAAGCATGGCACATGAGTTAACTCGACATCGCTGAGTTTGCCATCTTTAAATTCGGCAATAACAATACTTTTTTGTGTATTCGCTTCATCAAAACTTAATGCGATAGGTGAGCCACTATAGCGAATATGCTCACTTTTAGTGACTTTTTGTGGGCGATGAATATGGCCTAAAGCAATATAGTCGGCTGCTGGAAATTCGCTGGCAGGGAAGGCTTCTAAAGTACCAATATAAATATCACGTACTGACTCGCTAACCGATGCACCAATCGTGGTTAGGTGTCCGGTGGCAATAATGGGTAAGCGAGTATCTGTAGCTTGATTTTCAACTGACAAGGTCTGTGCATGGGCAAATAAGCTTTGATAATGGCCCGTTATGGCTTGTTGTAACGAACGTTGTTTCTCACTGGCCGATTGCCCAGCATAGCTTTTGACAATATCGCGCGCCCGAATAAAAGGAATAGCGCAGATCACCGCTTGTTGATCGGTTTTTAGGCTTTCAATAACAAATACTTGCTCAGCGATATTATCGCTTACCGCAGAAATAACCCGTGTTGATAATTGCTGCAGTAATTTTTGTGATTCACCCAGCATAGCAACCGAGTCATGATTCCCTGCTAGCACCACTAATTGACAGCGTGTTTGGTGCAGCTTAGCAATAAAATCAAAGTACATTTCGCGGGCATAACTTGGCGGTGTGCCGGTATCAAAAATATCACCTGCAACAATAATGGTATCAATCTGCTGTACTTGAGATTGCTCGATTAACCAATTCAAGAATTGTTGATGTTCACGTGCTCGACTTTTGCCGTAAAAATGTTGGCCTAAATGCCAGTCGGATGTGTGAATAATTCGCATAATGTACGTGCACGCCAAAGTCATAAAAATCAAAGTAATTATTCTACCGACTCTATGGCTAGCTTACTACTGGGCAATTGATAAAGCTGAGAAATATAGTTATCTAAAATCATCAACTATACTGCCAATATATAAAAAATTTATTTTGGAGCACACATTAAGCTTATCAAGTGTTTAGGTTATGTAAATTAACAACAGAGGAAAGCCATATGGAAAATCAAATTGTTTGGGTGGATATTCCCGTCATAGATTTAACCCGCGCCATTGAGTTTTATAGCGCTTTACTTAACGGTGAAGTTAAAAAAGAAGAGTTTGAGCACTTCACCTTTGGCATATTACCGCATGCAGATACCAATGTTTCTGGTTGTTTAGTGCCCTCGCCTCCAGAGCAAATATTTACTTCAGGTCCACTAATTTATTTTAATGTCAATGGCCGACTCGATGATGCTATCAAGCAATCAGAAATGCACGGGGGTCGGCTAGTAGAAGATAAAATATCTATGGGTGGCCATGGTTTTCGCGCTATTATTCATGACTCGGAAGGCAACCGTATTGCACTACATAGTAATACGCCATAGTGAAAACATTAGTATTTTTATAAAGAGTATGCTGATAACAAAGCCATGTAATCATGCTGAATGGCTTTAAATTATCTCATCTTCTTTTTGTCGTTGAGCTAATGCATTCATCAATAAAGTGACTTTTATCGGTGTAAAGCACAAAGTGCGTTCAGCGCCTGTTGTCCCTTCGTCTTCGTTATCAGCATTCCATATAGTTTCGCTCGTAACATTTATTTGTATGGCATGGCCTCGATGCCAATCGCAAAATAATAAACAAGCGCTAGGGTTATTAAACAAATTTCCTAAGGTATTAAAAAAGCCATTACCACGATAATCATCAACCAATAATTGTCCTTGTGCATTAATGGTCACAAAACCACTATCGCCACCGCGATGAGAAATATCGGCACCACGGTTATTCAAGTTTTGGCCGTCATTAAAACTACTCGCAATAAAAAAGGTATCAGCATTTGATATTATGGCTCGGTGCGTATCATTAAGTTGTGTTGCTATCGTTGAGGTAAACTCACCGTAGTCAACATTGCCTATAAATGTTTTGGTTTGGATATATTTGGGGCAATTCCCATAGCTTTGCAATACTTTAATTCTGATACTCTTTTGGCTAATATCCGTAATAATACCGTTAATACGATTACGCCTTTTGGTATTAAATTCAATACCAAGTAAGCCAACCCTGTCACCAACATTAAGATCTTCCTTGCTCATATTACCGAGCGAATATTGCGTATTGATCACCAGTTCGCTTGCACTTGGTGACTGAATAAAGTTTAAGGCGCCGAAAAATATTCCAGCATTAATACCAGAATAATAATCACTATAGCCAATAAAAATCATCGACAAAGATTGAAAAAAATCTCGATGTTGTTGAGGCATAAATTCACGAATGAACTTGCCACCTATTTCAGCCATACGCTTATCTGTACCAGCCTTTTGTTGGACGGCTAACTCACCTTGATGCCAAACATTTAACAGATCATTAGCCATTGTCTTTCCTTAGGCAGTAATTAATTCAAGTCGAATGCCACCTGGGATCAGGCACATCATATGATGAATTGGTAGTTCACCTAATGGCTCGGGAGCAAATTCAATATCGACACTGTCAAGCTGAGACAATTTTTCAAACAGCTGCTGTAATTGTTCTAAATTAGCTACCTTAAGCGCGAAATGATGTAAACCGATATTGTTTTTACGATCAAAGGTTATCATCTTGCTTGCATCGTTAACCTGCCAGAGCGTTAACATAACCGTACCGTCTGAAACAAAAATTGCTGGATAATCTGGCTTTTCGCCCACAACATTAAAATTTAACTGTTCAATAAAAAAAGCCGCAGTTTCCTTAATATTAGGCACACTAAGCCCGAGGTGATGAATGCCTAAAGTCGTGATAGCTGTTGTTTCAGAGCCGAGATTATTTTCTGTATTGCACATGGTAAGTAACCTTATTTGCTTTTAAAAGCATGTATGAAAATTAAAATGAACATCTGCCAAATACAGGTGAACAAGTCTGTCTACCCACTATGGGTGAACAGAACTGTTTACGTCAAGTTTAAAATTGTTATAATTTAACAAAAGCACTAATGGCAAATTATATGCAACCAAGAAAACAACATTTGATCGACACCGCATTAGCATTGTTTAATCAACATGGATATCACGCCACCGGTATCGATTTAATTCTGGCGCAATCTAAAGTATCAAAAGCGACTTTGTATAAACATTTTCGCAGCAAAGATGAGTTGATTTTAGCGGCATTGCAACAGCGTCATGAGCAAGTACTCACTGCATTGAACACGAAAATAGTTCAGGCAAATACGAAGGGAACTTCGGGAGCATTAGCCGTGTTTGACAGCTTAGATGAATGGTTTAATAGCGCAGCATTTTTTGGTTGTAATTTTATTAACGCCAGTGCTGAATATACTGATGTTAATGATCCAATTAATAAGTTTACCGCTTTTCATAAACAAACTGTTGTTGATTTAATTGCAACACAATTACCTGAAAAGAATACTGAAATAGCAAATAAAATAGGCTTATTAGTTGAAGGAGCAATAGTAATGGCGCATACCCGAGGTATGAAACAATCCGCGTTAATGGCTAAAAAAATGGCGCAACATTTTATTCATTAAAGTGAATGAATTCTCGATAAATAAAGCGATGAATAAAGCGTCAAATTAAACGTAAAACAAACCAGCATGTTTTTATTATTCTGGATAACCGGTTATTTTTTTAATACTTTGGTAAATGGGTTTCAGTTGTCGATACATTTTTCGATAAACTTGTTGATACAATTTGCTATACAGCTGAACATTGGCTTGATTGGGTAAAAAAGTTTGCTCGATACGAGTCATTGCCGTTGTAGCTTGTTGATAATTGGCAAAATAGCCCTGTCCGACCGCAGCATTAATAGCAGCCCCTAAACCTGAGGTTTCAAAAGTATGCGGACGATGTGCAGGTAAATTAAAAATGTCAGCGGTCAGCTGTAAAGCGGCATCAGACTGCGAGCCACCGCCGGACACAATTAAGCACTTAATTTTGCATTTTTGCCGTTTTTCTAAATTCTCTTTACCTTCTCGTAAGGCATACGCTAGCCCTTCTAAAATTGAGCGGTAAATATGAGCACGAGTATGTACGTCACCAAAGCCGATAATCGCGCCTTTTGCTTCAAGGTTTTTTAGCCCTGGTGACCAATAAGGTTGTAACATTAATCCCATTGAGCCTGGTGGCACTTGCGCAACTAGCTGATCAAATAAACTCTCCGCACTAACACCTAAGGTTTGTGCTTTATCAATTTCATTTTGACCAAATTCTTGCTTAAACCAATTGACCATCCAAAAACCGCGATAGATCATCACCTCACTATTAAAATGATCAGGAATGGCTGAAGGATAAGCCGGAATAAAGGCTTGGGGTTCTACATACTTAACGTTATTGGTATTAATGGTTGCTGTTGTGCCATAACTTAAACTTGCCATTTCTGGGCTAATACAACCTGAGCCCAACACTTCACACGCCTTATCAGACGCTGAGGCAATTAATGCTGTCCCCTCTTTTAATCCCGTATGGACGGCGGCATCACGGGTGATTGCCCCCAGTACTTCACCCGGCTTTACCAAACTTGGTAGCATTGAACGTTTTACGGGTAAAGCATGCCACTTCCAGTCCCATGTTTTGGCCCAATTTTGTTTTCTATAATCAAAGGGAAAATAGCCAACAATACTGCCCACTGAGTCTTTAAACTGCCCGGTTAACCTATGGGTTAAAAACCCCGAGAGTAGTAAGAACTTGTCTGTATTTTTCCAGACATCGGGTTCATGTTGTTCAAGCCAATTCGCTTGTGATTTACGACGAAAATAATCGACAACTTTGCTTTGACCTATCAGGAAAAATGCCAAGCGCCAATACCAAGGCATGGCTTGATTATCTTGACATAAGCGTTGGTCAAGCCAAAGTATAGCTGGCCTTAAGGCTTGGCCATTTTTGTCTAAATTAATTACCGTGCCACGCTGAGTGGTGACTGTAACGACAGTTACCCTTTCACGATAACCATTTTCAATAACCTCATTTTGCTGCCAGAGTTGCTGGCAACACTGGCCTAACATTTGCCAAAAATAGTCGGCATTTTGTTCAGCCCATCCCGGCTTTTTAGAAAAATAAGCGTCAAGTTCAATACGGCTTTTAGCCAGCAAGTTACCTTTGAGATCAAAAAGCAAAGCACGAACACTCTGTGTGCCGTTATCTATGGTCAAGATCAAATCACTGTTGTGCTTTTCTGTGCTTTTTGTCTTGCTACTTTCGTTCATATCTTTACTCATATTGATGAAGTTTCACCTTGTGGCAAACTGTACGAACATTGCCACAGGGCTAAATACCGTCTAATTTCTTCTTGCCACTTCTTTTCACTCCACGTTAAGTAGGGAGAGCAGAGTGCTTTAACTTGAGGTATTAAGTCACGAGCGCCCTCTGGCAATACGTTGCCTAATCGAGTGCGGCGCAATAATAAATCATCCAAATGTTGTACTTGTTCAAATTTCACCGACCAAACTAACTCTGCCCATAAATGCCGACTATAGCGTATTGGCTGACAGTCAGTTTTTTCACTGGCATGAACAAACGCAGCACTTAACTCACCATAGCAAGCCAGTATCTGCTGCTCAATATCATGACTAAAAGCTAATGATTCAGCGCCTGTGTATTGCGATAAAATAGGTTGCTGACTCGCAATATTGAGTGCGTCAGTTAACACTAATGCGTTTGTTTTGTCGTTAACAGTTAACTGCTGAAAAACCATGGTCAGCACTTGTTGTGCAATCAATCTAAACGTGGTTAGTTTGCCGCCAGTAACCGTGAAAACCCCTTGATGCTTTGCAATATGGTGATCACGTTTCTCTTTCGATGGCGCTAATGAATCATCTGTTGTGGTAACAGGTCGAACACCTGCGAAGGTAGAAATAATATCGTCTTTGGTGATCTGCGCGTGCGGAAATTGTTGCTCTATAGTCGCTAATAAATAATCAAATTCTGACTGACTTATTTTAGCTTCTAAAGCCATATCATCATGATGCTCAACATCGGTCGTGCCCACTATGGTGACATTTTGCCATGGATATATTTGTACTGGTCGCTTATCTTGAGCATGTTGAACAGAAATAACACTGGCAACTGGTAAACGCCAGTTGGCTATGACTAAGTGACTACCGCGTAATGGCCGCATATTTACCGGCGGTTTTTTACTAATGTTAGCTTGCTTATTCTGATTAATCTGTAACAAGTTAGTCCAAGCGCCACAAGCATTCACCACCACTTTGGCATTAATAATTAATCGCTGCTTTTGGCCTTCAAGTAAGACTGATAATTGATTGTCTGCCGCGTTGATATCAAGTGTTGATACTTGGGCATAATTTAGTGCCTGCCCACCGAGTTGCAATGACTCTTGTATCAGGCGTTGCACCAACCGAGCGTCTTCGGTTAGTGCATCAAAAAACTGCGTTCCACCGAGTAAATCATGCTCGGCAACCTGTGGCGCCAAGGATAAATAAGAGGACTTGGGCCAAAACTTATGCTGCTTCTCGCCAGCGATAAAATCATAACAAGACAATAAGCGATTAAATAACCACGGGCCTGGAAAAGCTTTTTTATAATGGCTTAATACAAAACTTTGTTTAGTGACTAAAGGCTGACCTTCTTTTAATAACCGTTGGCGCTCAACAACTGACTCTCGGGTTAATGCCACTTGCCCTTGTGCCATATAACGTAAACCGCCATGGACCATTTTAGAGGAACGACTTGAACTGCCCCAAGCGAAGTCTTTTTGCTCTAACAACAACACCTTCAGTCCCATTTGACAGGCTAGTTTTAAAATACCCGCGCCGGTAATACCGCCGCCAATAATTACCATATCCCAAGCAGTAACATCGGTAATATAGGCGATACGTTCTGCGCGCGTCATCAAAACATGGCTGTTGAGCTTAGCAATAGTCAATTTAAGATCATCGTTATTGTCATGGTTATTAACCTCTCTTTTAAGCGTTTCATTAAGCTTAATTACCTTACTCATATCGGTAATTACTTGCATTAAAGCTAAACGGGGAGCAAACGGGCAATTTCTGCCCCTAGTTGCTCCCTATTCCAATAACGTGCCGGGATTTAGTTGCTGTTCAGCATCAAAATGTTCAGCAAGGTTTACTAATACTTTCATACCCAGTTCACCTTTTTCTACCGACAAATACGGCGCATGATCTTTGCCAACACCATGTTGATGACTAATAGTGCCGCCATTATTCACTATGCTTAGACTTGCCTGATGCTTGAGTTTTTTCCAACGCGCAAGTGTCGCTGAATAACTATTAGCATTTCGATAAACATAGGTGGTGTATAAACTACAACCTTGACTGTAAACATGAGAAAGGTGAGTAAATACATGTACTTTTTCATTTTCTGCTTTTAAACCGCCGCGCATTGTTGATTCAACTTTCGCCATTAAGTTATCAACATTACCCCAGTCAGTTGCCGTTTCAATAGTGTCAACCACATACCCCTGAAGCCATAACGCCTCACGCAAGTATGGCGAGCGAAAACGATTTGCTTGCCATTTTTTACCTAAAACCTCACCAGTACTAACGCCGTTGAATTTTTTAATCACACGATTTAATTGTTTTTTACTCGCTGAAATTTGTTGTTTAGTACCCGTTAAGCCAAAAGTCAGCATGCACTTTTCGTCTGCACAACCACGCAACGACAAATAGCGCTCTAACCATTTTATCGCGCTTTCGTGACCAGCAAGCTTCAATTGCGTTTGCGTTTCAACCGCGTTACTCACTCGTAACATAGACAAGGCAATGCGTGACTGAACGGCAGTTTGACAAAATTGACTTGCCGATTGCCAGTTTTTAAAGAAGATCACCGAGAACTTCTCAACATCAGCGACTTTACTCACCCGTACTTTTATTTCGGTTAAAATACCAAAGCGCCCTTCCGATCCTAACAATATTTCTCGTAAATCAGGCCCTGCTGAAGATGCTGGAAATGTTGGTACATCAAGCGAGCCGTCAAATGTTTCCATATTGCCGCCAGCGAATAATTGCTCTATCCGGCCATAGCGCAATGACTGCTGACCACTTGAACGACTTGCAACCCAACCTCCTAGCGTTGACAGTTCAAACGATTGAGGGAAATGCCCTAAGGTATAACCACGAGCCAATAACTGAGCTTCAACCATAGGGCCAGGAGTACCAGCACCAAAAGTGGCAATTTGGCTTTGTTCATCTAAATGCAGTAATTGATTCATCCGGCCCATATTCACCGTCAGAACGGGCCGTTCAGATTGTTTTGGATTGATATGCCCGGCAACACTTGTACCGCCGCCGTAGGGAATTAATTCAACTTTATGTGCTTTCGCATAGGTGAGAATATCTTTAACATCTTGCTTATTTTCAGGAAAACAAACGCCATCTGGAAAACAGTTAATTTCCCCGCTATGCATGGCTAACCAATCAGGCAACGACTGTCCTTTAGCATGGCGTACACGTTGTTCAGCATTGACAGAAACTAATGCGTGCTCGGGTAAACGAGATGCCGGTACTGTGTTTATCACCTCAGCTAAATCAATGTCATTAAGACGATGTCCTGCCCCGATAACTTTGCTTAAAAACTCTCCTGCCGATTGTGGTAAATCCATTGAGGTATTTTCATCCCCCCAGCCATTCCAACGTCTCATTTTATAGCCCTTTTATATTTTATTACGCATTATAATAAACCAAGTGTATAGTGATGAAATGTCCTAAAAAGACAGTCAAGGTGACATATTTGGACAAAACTATAGACAGTAGGCATCAATGAGCAATTTTAGTTACTTATCAGTCAATAACAAGCTACCAGAAAAGCAAGTTGATGCAGGCTTAGATAACGATCTCGGCCAAGCATCTGTGGCTGCCATCAATCAGTATTTGCAATTAGCCGTCGAGCAAAAACTAGATATTGACACTATTTGCCAAACTATAAAATTAGATAAAAAACTATTATCTGATAACAGTCAGCATATTAGTGGACAACTTTTTCAACAGCTGATCGCGGCATTACTTATACAATCTAATGATGACTTATTTGGTTTACATACTGCAAAATATGTTCAGCCAGGCTCATACAGTGTCTTAGGCTATATATCGATGAACTGTGAAAACTTAGGGCAAGTTATCAGCAAAATCCAGCCTTTTGAAAAGTTAGTTGGCGATATGGGCATTACCACCTTTTCGCCATTGGGCGAGCAAGTAAAAATCAGTTGGCATTGCCAATTCACCGACCCGAATGTTAAGCGTCATATGGTCGACAATTGTCTTGCTTCTTGGTTAACCTTTGCTCGTTATTTAGTGAGTCATGACAGTAATCCCAGTGAACTACGCTTAAGTCGACACCAACCATCACTTAGTCAGCAACAAGAATATCAAGCGGTTTTTAAATGCTTGATCCGCTACGGACAAAGTGAAAATGCCATTATATTTGATAAAACCTTATTGTCAGTGCCGTTAAACAAAGGTGACCAACAATTATTAACTACCCTTGAAAGCCATGCGCAGTCACTAGTTTCTAACCTAACAACAGAAGTAGATATCGCGACACAGTTAAAAATGGAGCTAGAAAAAGCGCTAAGAACCGGTGCATTCCATCAGCAAGATATGGCAGAAAAACTTGGTATAAGCGCAAAAACATTACAACGTCGTTTAGCAGTATTAGGTTTGAAATTTCAAAGCATACTCGATGAAACTCGACTTGATATGGCGAAAAAATATCTCGCCAACAATGTTTTGAATTTAAATCAAATCAGTATCGAGTTAGGCTTTACCGAACCAAGGTCATTCTATCGTTGGTTTAATAAAATCACCCAGCAAACACCCGGTGACTATAGAAAAAAATTCTTAATTAATTAAACAATTTTTAAATTTTAAAACAGCCTCAAGCCTGAAGAATAAGACTTAACATCCCCCAGTAAGTGAAACAAAAAATAAAAACCACCAGAGAATAAGTAAAGCAAGCTTGACATTAAGTAAAGCTTACCCTACATTAATAAATGTAAAGCAAACTTGACTTAAAGTAATGTAAACACGACATGGAGCTAAAGTAATGACCAGCAATAAAACATCGTGGCAACAAAAGAATAAAAGTAATACTACAAAGCTAAGCTTTTGGACAGCTATGTGGGTTTTGACTATGGCACTAACAAATTTCGGGCCTAGCTTTATTTGGGATTTCAATATTCCCTTATCGATTCTAGCTGTAACGTTAAACTTAGCCTTAGGTTTTAAAATGGTTTTAGCCAATATAAAGCATCTAAAAGGCTTAGATGAAATGCAGCAGCGAATTCAACTCAATGCTATGGGGATAACCTTAGGTTTGAGTTTAATCGTCGGACTAACTTACTCTAATTTAGACGTATTAAACTTAATAAGTTACCACGCAGAAATTTCGCATTTAGTTATTTTTATGGGCATAACTTATTTAGTGGCAACCTTTGTTGGTCAGAGTAAATACCGATGAAAAATAGACTGAAAGTATTGCGCGCAGACAAAAATTGGACACAAGCGCAACTTGCCGAGGCATTAGAGGTTTCGCGACAAACCATTAATGCTATTGAAAAAGGTAAGTTTGATCCTAGTTTGCCATTAGCTTTTAAAGCGGCCAGGTTATTTAAATTAACCATAGAAGATATATTTCAAGATGAAGCATAGTGGTTAAAGCACTTAATGATGCAGTTAACGTGCTTTGATTGACAACAATTAACAGCAAAACAGATAAAAACGAATCAATTGATTCGGTTTTGCTCTACTTAACTGACTATTATCTGTTTAGTTTTGTTAAAAGCTCTATAATCTCTTTTATGTTTTTATGAAAAATAGTAAGTAAGGTAAATCAATGAATACAAAAATTTACAAACACGTGCATACGTTGGCAAAAGATTTATTACAAGCATCAGTGAGAAAGAATCAAGTTAAATTCGATGAATATTACCTTGAATTAAAACAAGTCTGTGAAGATAACGAGAACAGCGATAAAGACCATCCTGTACAGTGGGAAACTCTTGCTGACTTTACCGATGACTTAGCACTAGCCATTACACTTTATGAAAAAGCACTCGTAAAGGCACAAGCGATAAATTCCAAAGACTTTCTGTCATCTATAGCTTTTGCCATCGCTTCACTGCAAGTAGAATTAGGTGACAAAACAAGTGCAATTTTGCATTTAGAAAGCGCTAAAATCAACAGTAACAAAATTGCAGATAAAGAATTAAAAGCCGAAATTAGTGAGCTATTAGAAGAGTTACAAAGTACTTAGCGGTCTGCTCGCTTTAACGCTAAGAATAATATCCTTGTTATATCTTAACTATAGCTTGTTAAAAGCATAGTTAAGATATTAACCCAATGAGCTAGTAATAACGTTGAAAGTGTTTATATAAAAATCTTAAGTCTAAAACTTATAGCCAATACTCAAAGTAAAACTAGCCTTTATATCTTCTTTTCGTCGCTCATTTCTTGTATTTTGAATAAGCCCATCATCAAAAATATCAAACGCTCCTTCTCCTCGTGTGAAACCAAAGCCCGTCCCTACAACAAACCCTGGGTTAGAGAATCCACTAAAATGATAATCGTATGTTGCGAAGACAAATCCATGATCACTTTCCCATGCTTCTATTCCGGCAACAACACCATAGGCATGGTTTGAATTTTCACTCAATGTAGTTTGAAACCCAACCGCAAAACCGACATAGCCTAATGAAGCATAATACTTAGTAAGTTCTGTTTTATAGCCAAATTGTGCACCTAAAATACTGCCGTATTGATGCCCTAAGCCAACAGCTGTTTCAAACTCACCCGACGAACTAACCAAAGAAACAAACGATAAAGCGATTATATATTTTTTCATAAAATTCAATTATATATTGTTATTATTAATGGCTTAACTTAACAATAGGTCGAAATCAGTTCAACCCCAGATTAACGCGATTGAAACATTAAATGATGATTAAATAATAATGAAATGATAATGAAAGTATTGAACAGATTAAACGATGGATTTGGATGAATTTTCGTCTGGTAACATTAGGTTATTATGACAGTTAGGTGCCATAAAGTAGTATACAAATTATATATTGAAAGATCTTTTATTGTATCTTAAACAAGGAAGGTTTTAACGATAAGCAATAGGTTATGGCCACAAAATAAAAAGCACTATCAAGTAAAATTAATAACTCGATAGTGCTCAACATGCTGAAAATATATCATTCACTACTTAATTTAAATAAGTAGTTATAGCTTTAACCTATAAGTTTAATCTATAGATTAACCAATAAATTTACTTAAGCCATCAGTTAATATTTGTTTCGCTTGCTGACCTTGCTCTGTATCTAAATAACTTTGTGCAGTAGAAATAAAGCTTGTGATCATTTCAGGTTTTAATCCTAATGCTTCAAATTGCTTTTTAATGTCGTTTACAGACTTTAAAGAATCGCTATATTGTGAAGCTTTATCAAGTAATCCACCAAAACCTTCGCTAGAACCAGAGTTGAGTTGACTGATATCCGGCATTTGGCCAACTAAACCCTCTACGCCAGGAATAGACTTGGCAAGTGTACTAAATTGCTCGGCTGAAACATTCTCTTTAACATAGTTAAAAATAGACCCCATGCCGCCAGCAGCTTGATCAGCATTAACATCTAATGAGCTTGTTAACATATCAACTAAACCTGCTGTGTTTTGTTGAGTTGGCGCAGGAGCATCTACTGTTTGTTCAGTAGTTTCACCTAAACCGACAAGGCTTTTTAAGCTATCAAACCAGCTTGTTTCTTCAGCTATAGCCGAAGTGCTTAAAGTAGAAATAGTTAAAAGCACGATCAATTTTTTCATTTGGAACATCCGTTATTATCAAATAGTTTCTATGTATTGCGGCAATTATACAGCATTTAACTTCTGGATATGTACTGCTAAATTTAGCTGCACGTTGTAATTGCACAAAATCAACGCTTATAACCCAAGCATTTAGGTGTATAATATCAAGTAATGTCAGTCAAAATAAGTCAACCATGAGCCAAGAAAACGAACAATTAAATAACCCTTTACACGGTTTAAAATTAGACACGCTATTAAACGAGTTAGTGACTCATTATGGCTTTGATATTTTGGCTGAGTACACACGAATTAATTGCTTTAAAAGTAATCCAAGCCTGACTTCTAGCTTAAAATTTCTGCGTAAAACTGAATGGGCAAGAGAAAAGTTGGAGCGTTTTTATTTATACGATTATAAAAACCTACCTGAGCCCGGTGATGACGAATTCGAAATACCCCCTAGAAAACGAGTAGTTACCTTAAATTCAAAGCCGAAAAAGCCAAAAGTATTAGTGCGTGGCGAAGCTATTATTCCTTTAAGTAAAGACAGTTTTAAAGAAACTCATCGTTCTAAACCTGAACATAAAAAGGCTTATAAACCTGAGCATAGTCGCAGTAATAGTAGTAATGCTAGCACAAGTGGTAATGATGAGCGCAGTGCAAAGAGTAGCTCAAAAAGTAGCTCAAATGAAAACAAACCATTTGACCCATATGCTGACGCTCCTCGATAAGCTTAATGACTAATTAATTTTAGCTTCTCTTAACTTTTCATAACTAAAAACCCTAAAGTGCTTGCGCAATTTAGGGTTTTTTAGTCTCAATCTATGTTCAATTTAAAGTCTAATTAAAGTTTAAATCGTGCAACAGAATCAGTTAACGAGTGTGCAAGCTTGTTCACTTCATCACTGCGATTTGATAAATCTTGTGACTCGGCTGCGTTATGTGTCGCGGCTTCTGCGGCCTCATTCATCGTAACTTCAATATCTTGACTAAAACCTAGCTGTTCATTCGAAGCAACACTAATACTTTTACTCATTTCATCAATAGTGTGCAATGCGCTTTCAATTTGCTTAATCGCATTATTCAATTCTTTGCTTTGAGATACACACTCCCCCGCTTTGTTCTGCCCTTGAGAAATAGCAACTTCTGCGGTTTGAGTTTCTTTTTGCAGAGAATTAATCATTTGTTGAATTTCAGCAGTTGACGCTTGGGTTCGTGAAGCAAGCGATCTAACTTCATCAGCTACAACGGCAAAGCCACGGCCATGCTCACCTGCTCTTGCTGCTTCAATGGCGGCATTTAATGCTAATAAGTTGGTTTGGTCTGCAATACTACCGATAGTATCTAAAATGCCACCAATACTGTCACTGTGCTTACTCAATCTTGCCATTACTTCAACTGAATCACTTAAACTAGTCGATAATGACTCAATTCGATTACTGTTATCGTCAGCGATAGTGCGTATTTCAAAACTATGCTTTGAAGCTTCTGAAACATTGTTAGCGGTTAAGTTTGCTTCATCTGTAACACTTGATGAACTGATAAACATCTTTTCTGCAATTTTTTTAGCATTATTTACCCGCGTAATTTGAGCTGATGTAGATTGCGCAATTCGATGGCTTTGTTCGCTAGTGACCTTCGATGACTCATCCAAAGAATATGCATTTTGGCTTATGTTTTTAAGTAATAACGTTAAGTCATCACTCAGTTTGTTAATGTTATTAAATAAATCACCAAACTCATCTTTATTGGTAATTGTAAGCCGCTGGGTTAAGTCTCCCTGCGCAATCAACGCGAGTGATTTATTGGCCGACGCTAAAGGTCCTAACATTATCCGCGTAGTTACCACGGCAATGAATGTTGCTAATGCAACAAAAATAAACGCCATATAAATCGCTAAATTAACCCCCGTAGCCACTTTAGATTTAGTTGCTGATTGTAGTTCATCAAACCGAGCTTCAGCTAACGATAACAACAAGGTTAATTGCTGATAACTATCATTAAAACTTTCTACAGAAAGATTATAAGCCAAGTTTGCATTGGTAAAGTCGTCAAGGGCTTGTTGTTTGTTTTGGTATAATTCAGCGGGCTCTACCAATAAGTTACTTAAAGTCGCAAACTCAGCAGCAAACTCTTCAAGTAACGACTTATCGTTAACGCTAGTAAATAACCGCTGCATAAATTCGTAGTTATTGTTGATATTAGCAATTAAAAAACTGACATCATCTTTATGCTGTACTAAAACATCTAGCTCAGTAACCTGCTTTAAGCCTGACATAGTACTTTGCAGCGTAAATAACATATCGTCTATTCTTGCGCCGTTACCAATAATATCTTCTAATAAACGACCATCGCCAGGCAATACAAGCAACTCTAAATCGAGCATTTTATTACTTGCTCGATCACGGCTTGTTAGAAATTTTTGATAGTTAATTTCAAAGGCTTCATTTGCTGTCGCAACATTTTTTTTCGAAAAGTAAAACTTCTCACTTTGGCTAACGTAAGATTGATAGTATCCCTGAGCTTGCTTGAGTGTTTGCAGCATTTTGGGTTGGTCAACTAACTTACCTCTTAGCACGGTAACCGCTGATTGAAATTCCTGATTCAATTCGGCATATTCTTGCTCACTCTTAATCAAATTTTCAGTCTTTGTTTGTGTGAAGCCCAAAGCTCCCACTTTCATCATATTAAGTAATTTGATCTGCAAAGCGTTACTTTGCTTTTGAACAGGAACAGCCAATAACTCAACGTTACTGTTTGCTTGACTGATTTGGTTTAATGAATTGTAAAAAAATATGCTTCCTGCAACTAATAAAATTCCTATTGTGCTAAACCCCATTATTATTTTTTGTTTTATTGTTAATGGTAGCTTGTACATAGACACCTCTAAATAAACTTTCTTATGTATGTATTGAAAAATCAATCATGATGATTGGGCACGATTATAGGTTGAACAAAAGAAATGTAAACAGTACTGAAAACAAACACCCTAACGATCAAAATAAAAAACAGTTCAATTCCTTGTTTAATATTATGGTTGGTAAACATGCTTTTTAGCAATCTTTACAGTAAATAAGTTAATTTTAAACCTTAGGTTTATAACCGACGTTTTTAAAATTTGAGCTGGATTATAATTAAACTCTCCTCTATTATCACTTAACTGGTCGAACGTCCGATCAGTTAAGTAACTATAATAAAAATATGACGTAATTAAAATAACTATAAAAACAATGGGGAAATATATGAATGCAATCAAGCATGTAGCAGCTATTGCTGCGCTCGGCTTAACGCTTTGTTCAACAGCAGCACTCAGTAAAGAACACAAAATAGTACTGATACACGGCCTTCAACCACTACAACTAATATCTGATGGCGACGTAACAGCAAGCGGTCAAGACTACTGGAAAGGCTATTGGGATAATCTAAGTGACGCCCGTATTGATTGGCCGTCATACGAGAGAATCGAAGGTAAAATAGCCACTGATTATCTTTGGCCAAAGTTAAAATCTTTTTCTCAAAGCAATTTTTGTGATCCTGGTTGTATATTTGTAACGCACTCTACTGGTGATTTAGTTGCACGTTATATTATCGATAACCAAGAAACTTGGTTAGAAAATGCTGGCTTAGCACCGCTTAATATTGTCGCAACATTCGATATTGCAGGTGCTGGCGGTGGTAGTGAACTTGCCGATCTAGCGGTAAGTGTTGCTCAAGGCACTGAAACCTGGACCTTCGTTATTGAAGCCGCTTTAGAAGCTTGGCTTGGAGGCGACTTAGGTGATGAAATGGGTGTATTACACGACTTAAAAGTGAATAACGCTCGACAACTTGCGCCGCTACCTGATGCACGTATTCCGCGTTTACGTTTTGTTGGCGATGCTACAGAGTATTTAGGTGTTACAAGCCCGTTTATTAAAGGTAATGATGATGGCGTTGTAGGTACTCACTCTTCATGTGGTGGTAATCGACAAGCACGTTTTGGCAGCTGTAGTTCACAAATAGCGTTTAATGGAAAAATAGCTAACCAAAACAATGCGGTTTCAGGCTTTATGCCTTACCACTACCCGATGTTAATGGGCGAAAAGTATAGCCACGGCTCACTACTTGAACCAAGACAAGCAGGTAAAGTAACCGCAGCCAGTAATCAACAAAACACCTTATCTGGAGAAAGTATCCATTTTGACACCTACACTAAAACGTCTGGTTGGTGGATTTGGAAAAGTAATTATCTTTATGTAGAAAATTCAGCTTCAGATAGCATGTCAACGTTGATATATGACGCTATACCTAACTAAAGTTAGTAATTTTTTATAAATAATAAGTAAGGCTGGGTATCTAATAGTATCAATAACGACAGATAAACAGCCTTATTAGCGATAGAAATAAATATTAAAAGATAGAAACTTTGCTATGAAAAACAAAGCCGTTTTAAAGCGATTAATGGTGTTAAGCGTTATAGTTTTTTCTGCTTGGTTGTTTTGGCCTGCAGCGCCAGTACAAAAAACAACGATAAACACACCTTCGATAAGTAAACCACTAATAAAGCCAGTAAGCTCAGCACGAATAGCTATCAGTAAAAAAGCTGAAACAGTTACCGCTCTACCTGAGAAAATCACCTCTAACGATTCAGCGACTCTAGTGGCAAAAGCCTACGCCAGCGAACTCAGTTTTCCGCCTTACTCACAGCCATTAACTCAAAATGATTTTGACCGTTTAGAACCCAATCATTTTAACCCACAATCTATTCCGGTTGACGACCTTGGTAACTCTGTATCCGCATCATTATCAAAATATCGCTATACCTATCCAGAGCCGGTATTTGCAACCCTCTCAGGTGAGAATATTGCTAATGCATCATTGATACTTACCGATATAACTAGCGGTAAAATACTACTAACTCGTAAATTTGAGCAAGATAACAATATCTGGCATGCTCAATTTGATGGCGAGCGTAACTTGCCAAATCAACTTCAAGCAACAGTTAAAGCAAATATTAAAGGTAAGATCATTAGTATTGCTTTAGCCCTGAAATATGTTGACTCAGTTGCCACACTAGAAAGTTTTGACTCTGCAACTAGCCAAGATGCAGATATGGTAATAACAGCGAATTTAACCACCCGAGAGCAAGGGCTTTATCGTGTGCGCGCTAACTTATTTGATGCTAATAACCAACCTATCGCCCACTTAGTTAGTAAGGAAAAACTTAATAAAGGTAACGCTAGTTTAGAGTTAAAGGCTCATCAAAGCGTGTTACAAGGTAGACAGGCGCCATTTTATTTATCGACCTTCTCCATTGAGTTAATGTCGCCAGCACCTGGGACGCCAACTAAATATGGCGATAGCGCTTTAACTCAATTTGAGATAAAAGACTTTGCTACTTCAAGTCTCAGTAACTTACCTTATCAACCTAGTCAGCAGGAAAAACAACGATTACAACTGTTGCAAAATATGGCGCAAGGAAGATAAATAAATTCAATGTATTATGATAAATTCGTCGGTGTTACTTTCGCTAACTCATCTGCAAGTTCAGGTTTAACTGACACTAAAGCGGCTTTTAATTTTACTGAATGTTCAGGTAAAGCGTTACTGAGTGTTTGGTATAAGTTTACCGCATTAATATTAGGTAATATCACGAGTGCTTTTGCCACTGCTAACCCACGCCCTAATTTAATTTTTGCTAACGCTACACACAAATCGATGGCAAGTTCAGGGTCAGCTTCTGCCACCATAAGTGATGTTTTAACTACAGCACGAGGTAAATGTTGAGGTTCGTGATACTCAGTACGGGGATCAAGTTCAACAGCAGAAGTAATAACCGAACCTTGCATAACAAATTGCTCTTGCTCATCTATCGGCAATGACGAGCGAACTGTCATTCTATAGATAACAAAACAAGCTAATGACAACTGAATAAAGGCCAAGAAATAAAACAAAGCCGAACCACCAAACTTATCCATCATCAAAGATGCTGAATATGGCCCTAGAATACCGCCTACTGCAAACGCTAAAATCATTGATGACATAGCAGAAACCATCTCGCTTTGTCGTAATCTATCTAGCGCTTCAGAAATACTTAACGGATAAGTACAAGCAATAATGCCACACGTAATAGCTGTGGCTAAAAATACCGCCCATATAATTCCCAAAGACGCTAATATTGTTACGCCAATGCCAGCACTCGCCGATATTATCAACATAACAAGTAACACAGTTCGACGATCGAAACGATCAGACAAATACCCAACAGGAAACTGTAAAATAAACGCACCAAATATAGCTGCGCCCATGTAAAGTGAGAGTTGAAAGCCCGTAATATCGACCCCTCTTGCAAACACGGGCAATAAATTGAAAATGGCAGAATAAAGCATGCCGGAGATCAAACAACTCACAACGCCAAGAGGCGAGCGTTTATATAACAAACGCAACGACATCGAACTAAACTCTTCGAGTATCGGACCCGCATGACGACTCATTACAACCGGAATAACCGCGATACACATTAATATGCCTGCAATAACAAAAAGCATATTATCTTTAGCACTAGCCACATTAATAAGAAATTGCCCACCGAACAGCCCTGCCAATACTACTGCATTGTATATTGCCAATACTTGTCCGCGAGTTTCTTTACTCGAACTATCACTTAACCAACTTTCCATAGCCGTAAATGCACAAGCAATACAAAAGCCCATAACTACGCGCATTGCGCCCCAAAGTGCAGCATCTGAATGCAGACTACACAGTAATATACTTGCTGCACCTAATGAAACACAGCCAGCAAACATACGAATATGTCCGGCTCTTTTGATTAAACTCGTGCTGTAAAGTGCGCCGATGAGCAAACCGACATAATAGAGTGATAAAACAATACCAATAACTTCAGTGCTTAAGCCGTCTAAATTCATTCTTACTGGCAACAATACGTTAATCAAGCCAATACCTGACAATAAAATGAAGCAACTTAAAAATAGAGAAAACAACGATTTAAAGGTTTTTTGCACAGAACTTTCCTTTGATCATGCCTGATAAATTAGCTTGCGGCATTTAATGAAAAAATTAGCAATTTGCCAATTTTTAATTATCGTGAAGGTTAGCCAGTTAGGTTAACTCCCTTGTGAATAAAACACTTACCAGTCAAAGAGTCAACATCAACAATAGTCTATTCAATAGCCAACATTTAAAGCATTGACAAAAAGTCTTGGTCATATAATGATTCCTAGCAAGTAGCTATAATCAATAACGTCGATAAAATTAAACAAAATCATAAACAATAGCGTTTTAAATAGTTAATTTTCAGCTATTTTTGTCATATTTTAGTATTAGCAATTATCAATAATGACCACATTCTGGCTATTATTTTAGGTTTATTATTTAACGCTTTATATACCGACTGACAAAGTTAGCCGTCCGCTAAATAAATAAAACAATGCTATTCAATTTTATCTCGCGTATTTAACCTTACGCATAAAAGAGAGTTTACATGTCAAAGTCTACAAAATCATCTCCAGCATATTCATCACCTGCAGGAGGCTGGGGAGCACTAAAAAGCTCGGCTAAGCATATAATCAAAAGTGAGAACGCCGCTAAAAACGTTAAAGCACTATTACGTGCCAACCAACCCGGTGGCTTTGACTGCCCAGGTTGTGCTTGGGGCGACTCTCCGAATGCAGGTAAAGTAGATTTTTGTGAAAATGGCGTAAAAGCAATAGCATGGGAAGCAACGAGTAAAAGAGTTGATCCGAGTTTTTTTCAGCAACATTCTATATCTGAATTAAAAAAGTGGGATGATCACTCGCTAGAAAAAAGTGGCCGTTTAACCCAGCCAATGTTTTATGACGGTAAAAGTGATCACTATCAAGCCATAACTTGGGACGAAGCCTTTAGCGTAATTGCTGATAACCTTAAACAACTAACGTCACCAAATGAAGCTTTGCTATATACCTCTGGCCGAGCCAGTAATGAAGCAGCTTATTTGTATCAATTATTTGGCCGTGTATTAGGCACCAATAATTTTCCTGACTGCTCTAATATGTGCCATGAAGCATCAGGCATAGGCATGACCAGCAGCTTAGGTACTGGTAAAGGCACAGTGACCATGGCAGATTTCGATGAAGCAGATGCTATTTTCGTTTTTGGCCAAAACCCCGGCACAAATCACCCTCGCATGCTAGGTACGTTACGAAAAGCGAGTAAGCGAGGCGCTACTATTGTTAGCATTAATAACTTGCAAGAACGAGGCTTACAACAATTTTTAGATCCTCAAAGCCCGAAAGAGATGATCCTTTTCACCGGCACTAATATTAGCCAATATTACTTCACACCAAAACTTGGTGGTGATATGGCAATTTTACGTGGCGTAGCTAAATCATTATTCGAACGATTTAAACAAGACAACACCGTACTTGATAGTGTTTTTATTACAGAACATTGCCATAACTTTGAAGCTTATCAGCACAGTGTAGAAGCGACACCATGGCAGCAAATTATCGAACAATGTGGGCTTACAAAAGCCGATATTGAACAAATTACTGATATTTATGCCAGCAATAAAAAGGTTATTTTCACTTGGGCTATGGGCATTACCCAGCACAAGCATTCTGTCGCTACTATTCAAGAACTGGTTAATGTATTACTACTTCGCGGTAATATTGGCAAACTGGGCGCAGGCGCGTGTCCTGTTCGTGGGCATTCTAATGTTCAAGGTAACCGTACCGTTGGTATCAACGAAAAACCGTCAATGGACTTTCTTGACGCGTTAGATAAACAATATAATTTTCAATCACCTCGTGAACACGGCTTAAACACTGTTGAATCATTGCACGCTATGTTGTCAGGCAAGGCGAAAGTATTTATTGCCTTAGGTGGTAACTTTGCTGCTGCAACCCCTGATACAACGAGAACTTATCAAGCATTACAACAATGTGACTTAACCGTGCAAATAAGCACTAAACTTAATCGAAGCCATGTAATTACCGGTAAACAAGCTTTAATTCTCCCTTGTTTAGGACGTACTGAAATTGACAGTCAAAAAAGTGGGGAACAATGCATTACTGTAGAAGACTCTATGAGCATGGTACATAGCTCAACGGGTCAAAATGCACCTGCCTCAACACATTTGCGTTCAGAAACTGCCATTGTTGCTGGCATAGCAACAGCATCTGTTGGTGAAAGCATTGTTAATTGGACCAAGCTAATGAGCGACTATGGCTTAATTAGAGCAGATATTAGTAAAGTGCTACCAGACTTTGTAGATTACAACCAACGTATAAAAATTGGCAGAGGCTTTCATTTAGAAAACAAAGCAGCCCAACGTCAATGGAAAACCAGCGCGTCAAAAGCTACTTTTTCAAGTGCCCTATTACCTGAAAAGTTAGCGCACGAAGTCGCTAAAGAGTTTACCGACAAGCCAATTTTAACCCTGCAAACGTTACGTTCACACGACCAATACAACACCTCAATTTACGGTATGGACGATCGCTACCGAGGTATTTATGGCGAACGCCGGGTAGTATTTGTTAATGGTGATGATATGGCTAAACAGCAATTGAAAAATGGTGACAAAGTTAAAATCACCACAGTTTCAAACGACAATATAGTTCGCTCGATTACTGACTTTAAAGTGGTTAAGTATGCTATTCCAGAAGGTTGTGCAGCAGCGTATTACCCTGAAACCAATCCACTTGTACCGTTAGAAAGTACGGCTGATAATTGCGGTACACCCACTTATAAATCGATTGCGGTTTCTATTGAGAAAATATAATACTGGGTAAGCGATATAAACGAGTGCACCTATGGTTGTGCATTCGCATTTCTAATGTAACGTTAGAGTGGTGCCATCAATAATTTACAACAAATTAGTCAAGTCAGCACTATTCATTTCACTCAAAATACAAACAGTTGCATAAGCTAACAAACTGAAACTTATAAATTTATATAAACATAAGCAAAATTGCCCCGCCAACGCCCATAATGGCAAAATATTCAATACCGTGATTAAACTTAGTCAGTAGACCAAAATAAACATAAGTAACGCACAGCATGATCACCGTGCCAATAAATAGTGCGATAAATGGAATATCTGAAAACAAACTGATCAGAAAAATAGGTAAACAATAAAGCAGTGTTGGTGATAATGGCTCAGTTTTAACATCATGTAACTTAAGCGCAGCCATAAGAAATAGTATTTTAAATAGCATCCGTACCTCGATAAAATAAATGTCCTTTAAAGCGTTACTCAAAGGACTTAGTAAAATGTAGTTTCTAACTCATGTTGTATGTTAACTGCCCCAGTCTTCATCCAAAATGTCTTGCCGTTTTGCTTCATATTCAGGCGTTGTAATTAAACCGTCTCGATATAAGTTTTCTAGTTTTCTTAAGCGATTGGCATAGTCTTTTTCAGGAGGAGAATTTGAGGGTTTTCTGCCTTTGAAACCTTGTAGAGTTAATTCATGGTCAGTCACTTCATGATGAAGGCTCTTTTTGCTAAAAGCGTTTCGATAAGACTGGTAAATACTTGAACAAACCACCCCTACCCAAACTAGCATAAATACTTTACCAAAAAGGGGCAGCTCTGAAAAATCAAATGCAATTACCGCAACCAGTAACATAGCAATACCAACAACTAAACTTACCGTTGAGTTATATTTTGACTCTTTGGTTTTTGATGTTCCAAATAATTTCATCTAGAAATCCATTCTAATTAAGTAAGCACTTACTCGAGCTAATACGAAAACATAAAATCAAATAACATAATAGCGGATAAAACATCATATTCACACATAGGTAATCACCCTTTCGCAAGCAAATAATCCAACCAACGCGCTGGTAATAGTCGTTTCAATACGGCAAAAAGTTTTGTTGCTGTGGTAATTCTATACCGCAACTTAGGTTGTTTACTTTCTAAAGCATGAATCAAAGCTTGAGTAACATGTAAGGGCTCTAAGGTAAAAGGAGCATTCGATTTTTCACTGCTTAAACGCGCAATTTGCTGTTGATATTGTACTTTATGATCGCTAGCTTCAATATCAATATTAGCTTGAACAGCCAATAATGCATTCGCTCTAAATTGTGTATTTATTGGGCCCGGCTCAAGCAAAACAACCTCAATGTTAGCACTTTTTAATTCTAACCTTAATGTGTCGGTTAATCCTTCAATAGCATATTTTGAAGCATTGTAAGCACCACGATACGCCATAGATACAACCCCTAGCACAGAGCTACACTGAATAATTCGACCATGACCTTGGCGTTTCATTACTGGAATTATTTGTTTGGTCAGTTCATGCCAACCGAAAACATTGGTTTCGAACTGATCTCTCAGTACCTGTGTTGGTAAATCTTCTAATGCCCCAGGTTGACCATAAGCACCATTGTTAAACAGATAGTCTAAACGCCCACCTGTTTTTTCTAGCACTTGCGTAACAGCTTGGGTAATACTGTCAGTGTTTGTAAGATCTAGTTGATACGCTGTTAAGCCTTTGGCTTGTAAATCTGCAACGTCTTGTGCTTTTCGCGCTGTGGCAAATACTTGATAGCCGCGTGCAGAAAGTGTTAACGCTGCGTGCAAGCCAATGCCACTTGAACAGCCAGTAATTAAAATAGATTTTGTGGTCATAAAATAAATTTTCTAAATTATAATAATTGATAAACAGTAGCTTACTTGATTAGATTAGCCATGAGAACGAATAAATACCTGAATAAATACATTAATAAACTTAAGGCGATGACATAGTGAGATAACCACCTGTTCAGATAATGTTAATTTCATAGCTAAAGCACTATATTGATTACAACAAAACTCAAAGCTAATGTTAGAATTACAGCTAGATTAATACGTTAAGTGAAATAAAATATGTATTTAGGAATAGATTTAGGCACATCAGGTGTAAAGGTAATTATTTTAGATTGCCATGATACTTTGTTAGCACAAGCAAATTGTAGCTTAACAGTGTCTCGCCCTTATCCGCTATGGTCTGAACAAAATCCTCATGACTGGTGGCAAGCTACCTGTGATGCCGTTCAACAGATAAAACTCGAACATCCTGCGTTATTAGCCGCAGTAAAAGCAGTGGGTTTATCTGGACAAATGCACGGTGCAACATTATTAGATACTGACAATAAAGTGATCAGGCCAGCTATTTTATGGAACGACGGCCGAAGTGAAGCACAATGTAAAACCCTCGAAGCAGCGCAGCCTAACAGCCGTAAAATTACCGGCAATATAGCAATGCCTGGATTTACCGCCCCTAAACTTTTATGGGTTAAGGAAAACGAGCCTGAAAACTTTTCTAAAATTGCAAAAATTTTATTACCCAAAGACTATTTACGCTTTTTAATGACCGGTGACTTTGCTTCAGATATGTCTGACAGCTCAGGTACCTTATGGCTAGATGTTGCTAATCGCTGTTGGTCAGCTCCTATGCTAGCAGCCACACATTTAACAATTGCGCATATGCCAACCCTTTACGAAGGAACAGCTATTACAGGTAATCTTTCAACGAGTGTAGCCCAAGCTTGGGGACTCGATGAAGTGCCTGTTGTAGCTGGTGCCGGCGACAATGCAGCCGGAGCAGCAGGTATTGGCGTTATAAAGCCTAATCAAGCTTTTCTATCGCTTGGTACTTCAGGAGTTTACTTTGCCGCTAATGAAAATTATCTCCCTAACCCTGAGAGTGCAGTGCATACTTTTTGTCATTGTATCGAAAATACCTGGCATCAAATGTCAGTAATATTAAGTGCAGCAAGCTGTCTATCTTGGGTCACTCGTTTAACCGGTTTTGAGAATGAATTAGCGTTATTAAATGAAGTTGAAAAATGCGACTTCACTCAGCCCTGTAATGTGCTTTTTTTACCCTACTTATCAGGTGAACGCACACCGCATAACAACCCTGATGCTAAGGGCCTGTTTTTTGGTTTAGATCACAATACCAATGCAGCAACACTTGGCCGCTCAGTTTTAGAGGGTGTAGCTTTTGCTTTTGCAGATGGACAACAAGCACTTTTAAAATCAGGAAGTTTAATCGACGAAGTATCCGTCATTGGTGGTGGATCGAAAAGCCCATTATGGGGGAGAATTTTGGCCAGTGTACTTAACCGGCCATTGACCTATAGAGAAGGTGGAGAGGTTGGGCCTGCTTTTGGCGCTGCGCGCTTAGCACGAATAGGCGTTGAAAACTTATCACCTAAGGTTGTATGTAATAGCGGTAAGGTAAAGTTAGTCATTGAACCCGACGAAGTAATGCAAAAATATTACCGCTTACAACACAAAAAATACCAAGACATTTATCAAAGCATTAAAGTGCACTTTT